>Ga0209611_10006891_pt1 | contig 18398 bp, 14 predicted proteins | sample S1TSphgellanicum_3_FD_187693 | JGI IMG/M metagenome (GOLD analysis project Ga0209611, IMG submission 187693) | Host-associated microbial communities from peat moss isolated from Minnesota, USA - S1T2_Fc - Sphagnum magellanicum MG (SPAdes) (version 2) | ecosystem: Host-associated > Plants > Peat... | reverse complement strand
TGTATGTGTGCGCGTGCTTTTTTTTTCCGGCTGTTGTTTCTTTGGCCGACTTCATGCATCAATAACAGAGTTATTAGTTCTTCTTCCCTCGTTTTGTTGTTGTACTCGGAGATCTTTCGTTCTAGCGGAGAGTGGTTGACTGATGACGGATGTCTGTCACCGATGTCCGTGAATGCTTCAAACAAACTCCATTGATGCTTTCTTCCGTTGCAATTGGTGCGGTGCTCTCAGGAAGCGGTGTTTTGCAGTAAAGGTGAAGAAGAGTAGATGCGGGGAACTGTGGTCGTAAGCCTAAACTCTTTCGCATCCCGTTGCTATTGTTTTGTTTCTCGTATTGTGTCCGATCACCTAGTGGAAGTAGTAAGGTTTTCCTCTCTGTTCTCTCTTGCAGTTGGCCTCTGGTGAATGAGGTTTCTGGATGTGTGACATTCCGTTGTGTGACTTTGTTGCGTCAATTTTGTCTCTGTGCCCAGAGCTTTGCAAGCCGTCCGGTTCCCTATCGAGAAGCTTGTGGTGGGAATGGTAATGGACGTCGTGTTGTGGGATGCTGCTGCTGCTGTTGGCGTTTCAGTAGTATTGGTTTCTGCTTTTGCAATTTTTGTGGTGTCCTTAAGCTCTGAGGTACACACAGTCTTGAGCTTCCTTTCAACCCTGACGGACTTGCAGCAATGCTGATGGAGGTGTGGCCGAAGGATGATGAGAGCAGCATCACGCTGCGTTTGGCACCTCCCTTGCGCTTGGAAGCAGATGGCTCAGGAATGCCGACGGAAGTATGGCTCAAGGAAGACGAAATTAGCGACGTGACGCTGCGATTGGTACCATTGCAGCAGGCAGGAGGCAACTCGGAGCAGCAGCAGTTCCAGAGACAGGAAGACTCCGAAAAATGACCTCCTCCCTGCAAAAAATCCAGAAAACAAGGCCCCTCAGACCATTGTCGAAGAGGCGAATCCCAGGGGCAAGGGCAGTCATCGAAGAAGATGCCAGAGCAGGTAGATGCTGTGGCTACCCTGCATGTCCACTCTGCATATCTGCGGCGATGTCAATACTTCGATGCATGCTTGGCGGAGCGATGGTCAAAGAATGACCTCCCCCTTGACCTGACCTTGGAAGCTCGCAGCAATCCGCGGGCTTATACACGCTGTATGCAGCTGCTCTACGCCCAGGAAGTCTCTCCTTCCTCCTTTGAGAATGTGGCACATGCTATAGAAGTCATGCCTGTAGCAGCACAGCTTGTTTCCACCACTTGGTTTAATATCATGAATGCCCTAATATTTCAGCTCTGACAACAAAAACGCTACAAATGAAACACGAACCTCTCTTTTTCAGATTGTGGTTGGCCCTTGTTGGAGACTTCCGCAGGGTTGGACTTCACAGAGTCAAATCTCTCACCAGGATGCTGCACTACGGGAACTGGAGCTGGATTAAGTTCCATTGTCTTCTGCTACTGTCACCTCTTAGCCTCAGTTTCACTGCTCTCAGTGCTCATCTTCTGCAGCCACCTAAAACTATCCTCGCTTCGCATCCCAAAAAGCAAAATAAGGCACAAGACCAGAAGCCGAGTGCAATTCTTCAAGACGTGCAAGAAGGGCAAATCTGTAGGAAATTGTCCATTGTCCCGATGAGATGAATGGCCTCCAAACCCTTTTAAACTCTTCTTTTACTTTCTTTACATACGTACGTACATGTTCAGTATACCTACAATAAAATACGTATGTACACGATGAGTATACATACAAATGCATACGGTCTTTGTTGGCCTTGCCTGCAAGGGAGAGACTGGGTTATTAGGTTCCTGTCTCCTTAAGTATTAACTTCTCCTTATCGAGTTTGTCAAAATGAGGAGTTTGGCAATAAGTGTTTCTTCTTTTTTTTCACAAACTTGCTTTTGTGCAAAAGACAAGAGGATTTTGAACCTACCTAAAGTGAAATGATTAGTTTTGGACTTTTGTAGAATTTTTTTTCATTTAATTTTTAAAAAATCATAGATTGCACCCCAAATATATCAATAGCCTTCCTTGTGAAATGTGCACTTAGCATCCTATGCTTTTGTCTTCATGATCTTAATAGAAATAGACAACTTGTTTTAAAAAGTTATATCACATGTGCCAAGGTGCAAAGGAAATGTATGTTAAATACAAGTGAACATTGATTAAATGCAATTGATTTTATAGGCAAATTCAAAATAAGCATTTTTGAATCATCACACAACACACATTTAACACTACCCCAAATTACATACACAAACATGTGAATTGGGACTAATGAGTGAAAGTGCTTCAAAAATTGTTACAATTCATCCCTTGCTTCATCTCAAAATACATCCATGAGCATGTGGATTATGACCTTGATGTGAATGAAAATGTTTTAGAAATTGTTGCAACTCATCCCCAACTTTGTTTTCTACACAACTTGTTTTTAACAAATTTTTTGCATCAATATCAATTCAATTCTAGCTCCACTTTTCTTGCTCGCATAAGCAAAAATGGCAACAAATAACTTACTTGCAAGGTCTCAATATCATTGTTTTGTTTGTTGCCATTGTGATTTGTTGAAATATGCAAAAGCAACCATGGTGCCAACATGGAACTTTTGAAATTGTCACTTTTAGGTCTTGCATTTTGTTGCTTCAACCATGGAATAAACTAGGCGATTTTTTTGTTCATGGTTTGTGACGAAACCATTTTTTCATGTTGTGTGTGTTTTTTTGGTCTTTGAGACATGAAATTTCACCAATTACAAATAAGGATTTCAAATGTCTCTTAATTATAAATGCTTTCAAAAGCATTGAAGATAGGGTAAATGACACATAGGTTTCATTCTTGTCATTATTAATCAATGATCTTCAATTATTCTTGCAAACATTTTTGTTATAGAAATTCTACCTTGTAATCATACCTTGACATTCAATAGTTGAAAGTATGGCTAACTAAATTGAAATGACAATTTCAAAAAATAAATGATGGGCTAGTTTAAACTTGTAAACATTAAGTTATAATTTGAAAGATTCCAAAATATTGAAGCATATTTTGCATACTTGAAAAGGCCTTGAACATGTATATGGTCAAAGTTTATAATTGTCTAAAATAGGCTCCCTTAACAATAAGGTACAATTCGTTCTTCACCCTTTTTGAGTGGTGACATGAACCCACTATAGGTGTTGGTTTAGGGTACAATGACATTATTAGGTGCCTCTACCTTAAAATTTTATGGCTAGTAGTTCACTTTCACACAAATGAAAGTGAATCACCTTAATAAGACTTTAGATCATGATGTATTTCTAAAAAAGATTATGTGATTATTTTCTTGTCAAAAATTATTATTATAGCAAAGTGAATCCTAAAATAAAAAAATAAAAAAATATAAGAGGTTTATCATTGCATGTAGGATTAAACCTTCAAAAAATAAATTTAAAAATCAACAAAATTGAGCTAATTCATGTTCGTTTGACATTAAAAGTAGTGTTAATGTTCACCATGGCTTCATCAATTAATAACTAGGGCCTTCTTAATGCCAACATTGCACAAACATAATTATATACAATAACCTTGTTGAATATCAGGTTTGTGTAACTTTATCACCAACAACTCTATGACTAGCAAATGAGGTTTTTAAAATGTGTTTCATTTGTAAGAAATATAAACTTCATAAAACCCAAACTAAACTTATAAAGTTAACCCAAAGTCCCTCACATTTAAACTTTTGTAGAATGTTCATTATCATTGCAATAATCTCCAAACCTCTTCCTTTACCATCAATGGATACACAAACATTAGGCCTCATAGAAAGTTGGAACTAATAATTTGCAACTTGGTTGCTAACATGCCACTATTACTACACCACAATGTTACATTGTTATGGCTTAAATTACAATGAAATGTCACCAAACCTTGAAAATGCATAAACTACCCACCACTCTTCCATGTTAGAATTGTTGAGAAAAAAAAATAACACCTAAAATAATCAAAAGCTTAGAATCATAAATGTATAACAAAACATAAAACACAATAAAAAGGGATCAAAATCTTTAAGGAACAAAAATTAGAGACAAACTAAAAACACCTAAACAAACCAAAAGTGTGGAAGAAGAAAAATTGAAGACAAAATAAAAACACCTAGACAAACCAAAAGCTTAAAACACCAAAAGTTTGTGACAAAAAACACAAAACATGGAAAGGAACCAAAATATAAATGAAAAAATCAATGGCATCATAAAACTTCAAAGCAACAAAACTTAAAAACTAGACCTTGAAATTTTATTTTGAACCATTGGTACGATTCTATTGTTTATTTCACATATCAACATTATTAATTGCGTTTGGTCAAATTTTGCATCAAACTTTCTTCTACTAAAGAAATTCAAACTTTAATTATGGCTAGTTGTAAAATTAACTATTAAGTTACCTTGGTGACCAACGTATAATTGGGACTACAACCAACAATAAACTTTAAACTAACCAAAACAAATAAAAACTTCAATTACAATTTGTAGTGTAGTTTGGAAGGCCTCCCCAAACACAAGTTTTCACTCTTCAATATTTCTCATATTTTTCTTAAAGGTGTGGGAAATTACATGCAATATCCCTAAAGTATGAAAGATTTGTTGTAGGGTGATTTACAACATTCATTTGAATGCATCTAGGTTGTCCTTAATTTATTGCACTTCATTTTTTATGAAAGGGGAGGCACTAATAACAATGCCTCCCCCTATATATAAAGTTTTGACCCAAAATTGTTGTCTATTTTGGGTGGGCTTTATAAAGTGTAATTTCCTTCCCAATTTGCAAAAATGGCATTACACTATTAACCAAAATGTAATAAATTTGACTAGGAATTTTGTTTTCATTCCTTAAAAGAAGTTGTTTCTTTTCCTTTTATTTTCCTTAGACCTTTTACATCTTTTCTACCACAAGCCATGTATGTAAAAGCTTTAGTGCACAAACCATTGGACTCCCACACCTATGTGACGTGTCCCTTCTTCAACTTCACACCACCTCCCTCCCCCATGCCTTCTTAAGTTGATATAAAAAAATGTGGCCATGAATATTTAGGCTCTCCCAATGTAAAGAAATTTTGGGTTGGGTTTTTATGTTGGGTAAAGCTTGGGGAATAGGGATGCACATAATAACAATATCCATGTTTTACCCTACATGTAAAGACTTCCCGCTTATTTGAACACGGAAAGGGGTGGGCTTTATAAATAAAAAATTTCCTCTTAAAACACAATTTAAGGGATTTTTTTCAAACCTTTTTAATTAGAAATATGTGTTAAAGAGTAGGCCACCCATGGTGGATTATGGTTCCCAACAAGTCATTCGATGAATCTAATATAGTAATTTTGGCAAATTAAATACAATAGGTACGGTTGTAGAAATGTTAATTATGCTCATAATAACTTGCATACACATGTCATCAAATTGTATTCATATTTGTTCCCATAATTTATTTCTTATTCTTGAACTTTAATGTTCATTTGTAGTGTTCCAATCCTTGCACTACAACAAAAGGTGTCCATGTACACCAAGTGATTTCATTGGATTTTGAATGAATTCACTAGTTGTAGTGAACGGGGACCAATGAAGAAGCAATGAATTCAATGGTCTAGTGAACGAGGACTAGTGAACTGCACCCCACATTTTGTAGTAATGTTGGCACATCTTAATTTCATAGTCTCATCTTACACTTGTTAGTTTTTTTTTTCTTGTTTTAGTTTACATATTTGTGCTTCAAATTTTCACTTCAAATGTTTTTGCAAAATGATAGATAGTGAAGGACAAAGATTTATTAATATTTCATTTCAAAAACATTCAAGGGAAGAGAGGATGTAATTTGTGGAAAGAGAACTTGTAAAAATTAAAGAGAATAACAACCTTACATCATCATCCATTGTGCAAATAGTGATGTACATATGCCTAATATGGATGGTTTAAATCTTAACAATGTCGCTACCATGTGAGTGCATGAACATGAGTAATGAGCTTGGGAGCAATGAACAATGAACATGCAAGTTGAATTTTGTGAACCGCACAAAAATTTTAAAGAATATATTTTCCACACAAGTTGAATATTCTTTCCACATAGATAAAAATATTCCATACAATTCTACTTACGTGGCAAGAATATTTTTTTAGTGTTATAAAATATTCATCCTAGTAGACAAAATATTTTATTTGTGATAATAATATCTTCCATTACTTTTGTTGTGGGTGCCCACAATTGAAACTTAAAAATTGTTTCCCATAATCTTCCAATATAAATTTTAAATTATTAGTGAACATTCAACTTAATTTGATAACTAATTTTTATCTAAAAGTGAAACATCATTCATACCAAGCAAAATGTTGAACGAACAATTATCGAAAGTTTTATCAAACCAAAGGAGTAACATTGTTCACAAGTTATAGACTAAAAGCCAAACACATCATCATGAATGTTAGAATTGACAATGTTCATTGTATTTGTTTTTTATGACAATTTAGAAGTGTATTCCTACCTACATAGAAGTTACATCATGAACTAATAAGCAACGAACTCCATCACAACTCCAAGTTGGGAAATGGATGAAATTTTCAAATTCCCCACAAAACACGACATGTTGCAATTCATAGTACATGTGTTTACAAGGCACCCATTTCCCTCACCGACCTAAAGAATTAAAAATCATAGTTACAAAATCCAAAAAAATGCAGGTTAGGAAGTTCCCCATTGTAGCTTCATATTGCTTCTTGTTTGGATTTCGGCTAGATATAATCATATATATTTGTCCATATCCAAGAAGAGCAACCTCTAATGGTGCATTTATAGTTGCTTCAAGAAATCGATTAGCCTCCCTCCGATTGTAATATAAATTTGACATCGTTATCTAATGAACAACTTTACCATTAGGTGTTGTTGGCAATGACATTTCATCCGTTGGCCTATTTATAGGAATGGAACTTTCTTCTCCAAATATATTTTGAAGAAAGATAGGTTGTCATTTGTTCAAAAGAAATCTTATTACCTCAAAAGATTTGATTTCATTTTGCATGAGATTTTTTTTGATTTGAATGGGCCAAAATTTTCAAACAACCGGTTTATTGAATGCATACTTGTGCTTCTATTACTAATGGATCGATTCATATCATCTGCATAGAACCAAAACTTGTGCAACTTTACAAGTGCACCAAGGAATGAAATCACAACCTTGGATAATTTGGGATAGGGACACCAATTGAAGTTGGCTTTGTAATTATCCTTATAGCACAAGAATGCTTAGTGGTTTTTTGGAATGTAAAACATTGAACATGTATTGAACATGCAATGTAAAGGGGCATAGTTATATATGCCAAACTCCATCTCCACATGGAACCTCAAAAACCTCAACAACTCCATGAATTTGATCAGCCCCAAGTTGTTCAATTTGCACATTTGATTTGGCAATTGCATGGTTTACATGAAGATGAAAAAAAATCACACGGTCCTGCTTCAATGAATCCCCTTTTGATATGGGGGCTAGGTTTGCCTTCCATTTGCAAGAACCAAAGATCTCCTCACCTTCCATGTGTATGATACTAACTATGCAAGACAATCCTAGGGCATATTTTAGAACCACTTTTGTGCAAAGTTGCATGGAGATAAAATTTCATACTTTTGTCTTTGTAATTCTATCACACATCCTTTTTATGCATGTTGGTAACTACAAATATACTCTCAAAATCACTACCCTAAACCTAATCTTTTTCAATTTTATCCCTAAACCCTACATCTGCAAAAAATAATTTCAAAATGTAAACCATAAACCTGGTCTTTTTAAATTGTTGTCAAATCCTAATTAAAGATAAAGATGTCAAACCTTAAGCCTTTATCCTTTGTTTTTTTTTTTGGATAATTTGGATTATATCATTTTTTGTCTTTGCCCTTTTACTTTTATAACATGTCTTATTTATGCATGTTGGTAGCAATGGATTCTACTATCAATTTATTAACTTTAAACCCGATTTCTTTCAATTTCTATCAAATCCTAAAGTTGCCAAACACTAAACCCTTCCCCTTTGTTTTCTTTTCTATATAATGTGGATAATGTTTTTATGTTTGTGTTTTTTTAAATTTTGTAACACATTTTCTTTATGTTTGTTGGCAACTACAAATTTTGGTTTCAAAACATTAACTTTAAACCTGATCTTTTAAAGTTTATGTCAAATCAAAAAGCTACCAAACCCTAAATCTTTCTCCTTTGTATAAACTGACAAATTCTATTGATTGTTTCCATTGATTTAAATGCATTTCATGGCCAACAAGGTATGGAGGGATTTGACCCTAACCCATTCATGACCTAAGATAATGATTGTGGAATATTGGTTAATGAAAGGCCCACAAAGGCACCTTAGAAAGAGAAAGCCTTGAGGTGCATTGTGGATTTTAAAAATTTAAATTGCTTAACCAACTCCTAGAACCATCACTTCGTGTTTTATAGTCGAGACAAAAAAAATGTGACACAATTTGTACCAAACGAAGTTTGGAAAGTAGTTTACGCAAATTACAAGTTGTACCCTAATTTTACTTTCCAAGAAGATATCTTAAAATATAAACTATGATATACGTTGAATCTAAAGATAAACACATCCAATGAGGAAGGTGCCAAAAGGGTTATTTTGTAGAGTGATAAATTTTGGCACAATTCAAATCAACTGATGGACATGCAACAAAAATGTATTAAAAAAGTGACATAATTTGATGGAAGGTACAACTAATCCATCTCATCATTCTTCTCCTAGCCCTTCTCCTAACCTTATTTTAACCTTAGATAAAATGAGACAACAAGGCCATCATCTATACTTCTTGCCACATCTATGGGTAATTCAATTGAAAGGCCAATGATCAAGTTTGGAGATGTTGCAATTACAATCAAAGAATTTTGCTACTATCACCAACAAATTAGAAGCCAATGTGAAAGGGGAAGTTCTTTCAAGGCCAAAGGTAGATGTTAGCATAGGAAAAAATGCATTCAAAATAGCCAATTTAAGGGCAATTAGAGACTATGAAGTCATTACAAATGCAAAGTTCAAAATTAGGGTCAAAGACTTGTTAGATTTTCAATCAATAGTCACCATCCCAACCATGTTTTATTGGGTTGTTATGGTGTTTGCTAATAATTTCAATTTGGTAAATGCAAGCTATGGTGGCTTACTTTTGGACATTGTAAAACTCCTTACAAGTCCTTAGGAAATTCATAAAAAATGGTCAAATGGACATGATTGTTACTTTTTAAAATGCCATTATTGTAATCTTTGACTAATAATTCAATCATCTAAAAATCCTCACAAATTTATGTCAACACTTACATTAACAAAAGTTGATGTCATTTTGCAATTTGAAAGTCCTAAAAAAAAAACCCACAAAGTCCATATGAATAATGCCCCAAGTAGAACCTTTTTAAAAATGCTTTTGGGACAAAGAAATTGAAAAACAAATAAAAATTGCAACTCATAAGGACTTATGAAAATATGGTCCAATTTTAATCATTCAAAAGTCCTTAATTATTAAATGGTTAAGGTTTTCAAAGAGGAGATTTTTCATTTGAGTTTATCATCTCATGACACATCATATATTGAGTCCCACTAACAAAAATTTGGAATGTGCATCAATATAAAAAATTTCATTTTGTGATGTTCCAATGAAACAACCATTTCATATTTTTTAATTTTAAAATTCCATTACTACTAGCCAAAAAAAACATTTATCAATAAATAACCACAAAATTTTCTTCATAATAAAGTTGTTACTCTACATTCAAGTCTCAATTAATAGATTTAAGGATATATTAATCACTGTATGCATTTGAATAAAAGGTACCCAAGGACAATTGTACATTTTTTTGTAAAAATGAACCACTCAACCATGGATTCACCCAATTGTCAAATCTTAGTGAAACTTTATAAAAAGTTAATTGGTAATGTAGTAGCCCTAAATAAGTGAATATATTTTTCCTTTGTTGAATCAAGATGTTTCATTAGCCTTCTCCACTTGGATTTCAATCCTCCAATGCCCCATTCCCCTTTAACTCAGAAACCTACAATATTTTGATGTAAGTCAATTTGACCACCTTCCAAAAAAACCAAAACCCTAAAACTTGAAAGACAACCCTAAACTTAACCTTAAAACCTTAAACATCCAGGTTTGTATTTAATTTAACTCTAAAATCCTAAATCTAAAACCCTTAAAACAAACTTTAATCTTAAACCTAAAACATTAGCCATAAAATTTAACCCTAAATTAAAACCCTAGAACCATATAAACCTAAAACCTTAATAGTAAACCCAAAATTTAAACTTTAAACCCTAAAACCTTAGAACCTTAACCTTGAAGCTCATATTTAATGTAAAAACCTTTAAACCTTTAAGTTTAGTCCCTAAATTTAAACCTAAGACCCTAGACATAAACCTTAACCTTAAATGCCAAACTCAAACCCAAAAAATTATATTTAACCTAAAAACCAAAAAAACCTACACCTAATCCCTAAAACCTATATTTAAAACCCCAAAATGAACTTAGAACCTAATCCTAAAGCCTAAATTTAAAACCTTAACGTAAACTTCAACTTGAACCTAAAACTTAAAACTTTAAAACCTAACCTTAAAATCAAATGAAATGTCAAAATTGCATGCATTTTGTTGTATGCCTTAACAACATCCATAGGAATTTTAGGTGCCAATTTACACTTCCCAATGCAACACATCATGAACATTTCTTCATCCATGTAACCAAGGTCGCCCAATAAGTATTCAAAATATTCATATGTGTGGACAAAATATTAATGTTATGACTTGTGGATGTAGATGACTAGGGAAATATATAAATGTCATGGTATGAACTTGCATACCTAAGGTCCATATTTATGAATAAATAACCCATGGTGGTTTGCCACAACCATGTTGTTCATGCAATACATTTGTTTTCACCCATTAAACCAAGTATGATGGGATGGATTGTTCTAAAGTTTATGGATTTTGACGAGGGTCCCATTAATAGATCCAATGTAGCCCAAGAATTGTGGAACTTGTGTTGCCAAAACTTGTCACTACTCAATAGTAAACTAGCAAATCTCAAGGGCACCGACATAATTGATGCAAGATGTAATAAATATGCCATCATCATTTATTGCACTTTTGCTCCAATTCCACATGAAGGCACCATACTTAGTCACATTATCATGTTTCATGAATGAGATGAAATTTAGTAAACATTGTTCTAGGGCCAACTTGGGTAGTCACCCAAAAGTGCGGTGTGGTTCCTTTGTGAATTTTGAATGACTAATAATGGTTAACACTAATGTTGGGCAATTTTCAATTTTTCATGAGAATTACTGATTTTAGTTCTTTGAAAGGGTCGAGAGAACTACCCATGTTCTTTTTAAAATTTAAAATTTTTATTTATTAATAACTGCCCTAATTTTCAAAAATTCCAAAAAACTTGGCAATTTTTAGGGTAGTCGGTTTTCAAGTTTTTGAACTATTGATTTTCAAAGGTGGTTCCCGCAAAATGATTATCACAACTTTTATTTCAAAATGAATAAATAAATAAATAAACGATAATTTTAATAAATAGATCCACCAAAAAATATAGTTTTCAATCTCTTCCACATTTAAATTTCTCACATTCATCATTCATAGTTTTCAATAACTTTTCTTTCACATTCTGCTTCAAACTCTTCCCTTTCTATGCACTCTACCAAGCTAGATGCCCCATTACAACCTATTTTAGGATCATTCAACTAGTTTTTTCTAACAAAAATAAATTTATTTCTAAGTTTTCTGATTGCAAACAACATTTTTAAAGGTTTGTTAAAATTTTAGCAAGCAAAAAAAAATGTCATGTCTTTATTTGATAACCTACAATGCCAAGTATTTGCCTTGTTAGAAGCCCTTTAACTAGAAACTTGGATTAATGTTTTCCTACCATAACAAAAGGCATTTAATCATGTCCTTCACATCCACATGAAATATCCTAAAGTTTAGCAACTCTTTAGTCACCAACTTTCTTGCATGCTCACAATTGGTGCTGGTCATTTGAAAGATGTCTACTCTACCTAGTCATCATCTTTGTGATCTACAACTTTCTCCCACAAGCTGTAAGTAATGGTAACATTTCAAAAGCATAGGACATATTGTTTTTTCATCATATTTTTCCACAATAGACATTCCTTGTTCATGCCCAACATAAAGACGCAAGATGAAAACCTTTAAACCTTGTTTGTCTAACATTAGGGAAAACATGTTATAAGATTTTATTTTTCATAGCTTTGTAAGAATGTAAGAAAAAAATCAAGAATCCCAACAACCTCTTTTTATTAGAGGCCAACAAATACAACTCAAGGGTAATTATTCCATCATCCATTAGAGGGTCAAAGGTTGTTTGTATTCATGTTTTTCCCCTCATCTTTAGACTCCAAGTTATAAAAAAGTTCAAGGCATCAGACAACAACCAATGACCATTTGATTGATTCAAAACACAAGCAGTCACAACGAGTCCTAAATAATCAACAATAGACATGTTAGGTCAGAGGAAGTGGGACACGTCCAGAAGCATGGAGAATAATCTATTTGTTGTAACACATTACAATGGCCTCACAAAATAGCAAAACATCTAAATAAAATGACTCTATTTGCAAACTTGCAAGGAACAAAGAAAATAATTGCAAAAGAGAAAACTTCAAATTACAAAAATTATAAGACAAGTTGAAAATGAAATTTCATTTATATAAAAAAATTAACCTTGTTTTAATTGGTGTATTTAACCTTTTGGGGTGAATTCTAGCATCCATACATGCCTTGTTCCACTTTTGTTTGTCTTTACCAAACCTTTCGACTAAGTAATGCATTATTAAATGTTAGATTGCACATTCTTAATTGATACAAATTCACATTTTTACAAACTTTCTCCTTGGCAATTCCATATTAACATGCCTTGGAAAAAACACATCCAAAACAACTTCCATTGAAACTTTCCTCTAACCCCATAATATCATAGCTCACGACAAACATTAGTGTTGAAAACATTACATTCAAATTAATCCCTTCATTTTTAACAAATGCAATGATTTTCTTCCTAAAGCTAAAGGAATAAAAAAGATACTCAAGTTCCTAACCAGAGTTCACCTTGTGATTCTAGTAGCTTCAAATAATGCAATACTCACTTGCTTTGGCTACCAATTTGCATCTAGAAAGGTAACAACTAATGCAAAAAAATCATGGGCTCCTTTAAACATCCATAATTCAAAACTAGTAGTGGTTGACAAACACTCAATTAATTGAGGTACTTGACATACAACTCTTTTGTCTTTTCCACCAAATTAGGCAAAATTTCTTGGGAAAATAATTTTTTGGATGGGATAACAACTTGAGGACACAAATGTAAGGTAAATTGTTTGAACTAAGAACTCTCCAAAAAATGCATAGGAAGATGATTTTTAAAAACTAGCAAACTAAGGTCTTGCAAAAAATATTTTTACTATACATCATCCTTTTTAAAAGGTTCTTTAGCATAAAAAATTTAGAGATTTCGTTAGTAGACACGTTAGGTCTTTTCTCTGTTGGTTTTTCTCCAAACCACTCTTCATAGGACTATTTACTTCTTCCTCGAATTAGCAATGTATGTTTTACATCCACATGTTTTTAAGGCAATTATCCCATTATATTATATATATATATATATAATTGGTTTTTGCAATAGAAAGGACGTACTCTTTGTGACATAACATGCAATGCATCACTTTGAGGTACCTTGCCACCTACTTGTGTATTGTCATTGATTACATAAAAGGCCCAACATAGTGCATTTTTGCCATAAGGTTTTCGAAACAATCTCTAAGCATGTAAAACATGAAATCTTTGATTCACATTTTCCTTATCACTTTTTGGAATTGTATACAATTTGGTTTGCAAGCTTTCATTTCCTTGTGATGTTTTAGGAAGAAGTTCCTCTTCCAAAGACACATCATTTGGGAATATTTCACAAAACTATGTTTCAATTCTCATAGCATTTTCAATTTAGTTGGAACGGGTCATTATTTTATTAGTATTTAATTCATACAACAAAAAATAACTATAAAAGAAAGTCACAATTATGAGACCTGAAAAATAGGTAAGGAAGAGGATTTAGGGTTCGATGTTGAAAATTCATTTACAAGAATTTACAAATCAAAAACCTCATTTTTAAACATAGTCAAAATGAAAAATGTATAATAAGTAGTCTTTTGAAAAAAATAATTTTCTTGCACCATCCAACCACAAAAAAAAACTTTTACGGTTTTAAGGTTATGGCTTGATTTTAGTGGACAATACCAAAATAACCTAACCTTAACCTTAAATTTAAAAAGTAAACAAAAACAAAAGGACACAAGAAAAATAATAATTATAAGATATATATTTATTATAATTTTGTTGATAGGTGAAAGCACATTATAGTGGTATATTTTGAACAAAAAAAAATGTATTTTTTAAACATTTTGTATTATTTTGGTGGAAATTTTTTTCATTTCATTTTTCATTTTGAAAAACACTAAAAATGGATTTTTGACACAAATCCTCCAACACAATTCTTGTTAGTGGAGGTAGGCCTGAGGCCTCAAAACGCAATCTAAATTTTCAGGGCGCCACGTGGCATCAATTTTAACACCTTCAAAGTAAAGATTTTTTTTTGAGTTTCCATAATTCTTCTTTTGCCTTAAGATACTTTATAACTTAAATGGCAAGGCCACAATGTGACACACCCCTTGTTACAATACTATGTCCTGATCTGTGTGACAACAAACTCAATGTAATCCTTTTTATAGAAAGCCGGACAGAGGCAAGATGAAGTATGGTCAAGCAAGCATGATGCATTTATTCTTATTATAATTTAGATGTTAAAAAATTCCAGAGGAGCACTGAATTTTGAACTGGAAAGAGTCCACCAAAAGTTTTATGTTTCTGACATCAGTGCAAGCTGGTCAGGCTAGAATGACAGTGTTTTTTTTCACCCCTCATCCAAAACCAGAAAATGCAAAAATGCAAAAAAAGAGATTTTGGGAGTTTCCCAATTGCCAGAATTCCAAAAAGAAAATGATCATAAGATTCTTATATTTGGTTCTATTAAGTAGCCAAAAATACAAAAAGATCCTTTAATATCTTCTTACTCATGATGGGTACACATGGCTACTTGGCTACATTACAAAGTTCACCAAAAAAACACTGGTAGGTACATATTAGTGCACAATATCAAATAGAGACTCAGTTTTGAAAGACAAAGAGTCAAGACAAAAGAGCCTCCAGACTCCAGGTATGCAATAATCTAATGCCTAATCACATAAACCTATCAAAGTTAAATTCTAGTTACAGTATGTTGAGTACAGTAGTACTTTGAAGACATGGTCAAAAGTATTTTCGTGTACAAGATCTAACATAATCAACCCATATCATCTAACTTGTAAGACAAGATGGCCCTTAAGGGAGGGATGGTTTTCATTTTGAAGCACGGTACTGTCAAATGGCCAAGCCCTCACCCATTGCATGCATTTGTCTATTGTGTTGGGTACAGCACCAGCCAGCCCAGTTAGGACAAGCTAGGCACCACACCCAACATAATTGGCTAGAACGACGACCCCATTCCTAAACTTAAATTAAAAAAAAGTTCAAACCAACCCAATGGAGAAGAGTTGGTATAAAGAAGATTCATTCCCATGTGGTTGGTAAGTAGCTTTTCATTTCTACACACATTCTAATAAAGCTTGCTATCTGGCAATGAAAACTTAACTCAATGTATTTCACTAAAGATGAGACAGTATGTGCTATGTACCATGGTAGGCCAAGTTGTTTGGATGACTAATTCAATGAATAGAAATGTTCACACTATGAAGTCATAGGTTTTTCATGAACAAATTGTATAATGTGTGACTACCCTCGAGCCAGGGTGGTGAGCATCACTAGGCAGCCTTAAACGGAACTGGTGACATTATTTCAAGCAACTCTTAAAACTCTAATTAGTACACAAAAATGTGGCAAAACCCCCACCCCCCCCTAAGAAAACAGTTTTCTCTCCCTTTAAATTAAAAAAAAGCAGAAATTACGACAAAATATTCTGTTTTCAGAAAAACTTGTGACCTTTTGATGAATTTTCAAAAAGAAAAAGACTGCATGGCTTACAAGAGGTGCTGCCTGCCACTACCTGTATAGGGTCCCATTGGAGCAATGTCTTGTATGTACTGCATCGTATAGGTGTGCACCTCTATTGGGCCATTCTTCGGTTTTGTTATAATGCTCAGTTTTGGGTTTTTGGAAATTTTCAAAATCAAGGAACACCCAGTACTGGGCTTTCAAAAAAAATATCAGAGTAAAATGACCAGTGTTGTCCAGGTATTTGAGTTGTGGTCAAACCCAATTGCATAAAATAGGTATATATCTGGCAGTGCCCACTTAGGGAAACCCCTGCTCCTGGCTCCAACCCAGTGAGTCCTGAAAACCCAATACTCACTTGGCCCCGCTCTGACCTGATCATTCAAGATTTGAAAGATCTGGGCCTGTCTCTGTTTTGCCATTGAAAACAGACGAGGTTCTTTGAACAAAATCTGAATTGCAACGAGTTTGAAAGCTGTTGCACTGCTTCTTTGGATGAAACCTAACATGTGCAGCATTTGACTGTCCATCTATTTTATGAAGGAGGTTTAGGGGTTTTTAAAGATTTGTCTGAGCTTTGAGCACAATGGAATGTTCAAGAGCACAACTGGCAGTTGCAAATTTGTACTCCGATTTGCTCTTGAATGTGACCTTGGAATGGCAAGAGTGAGTGCCATCTATGGTGATGCTTCCCTTTATGCTTTTACTTTAGTTTTTATTCAAGCATGGCAAGGGCATTAGAGGAAGGTGAGAAAATTTCAAAGTTTTTGTTTTGTGTTTTGTCGTCTCTCACCTCTCATGCACTATGTGTCTTGTTGTCTAGTCTTTCTTCTTCTTTTCAGCAAGCTCAAGGTAAGACATGCAATTGCAAGTTGCCTTTATGTGCTTCACTTCCGCTGCCACCACCTGCACATGACCGCCATCTTGAATTGGGCTTTGTTTGAGAACTGGGTCATGTAATGGGTTGGGTTTCTCTAAGAAAACCAGTCTAAAGAACCATCCTTTAAACTTCAATAACCAATGGACTGCATCTACATCAGGGGCTTTACTGGAGAACTTCTGAGAACATTTCATATAACGGACTGGGTTTCTGTCAAAAATCCAGCCTAAAGAACCACCAGTTGAAATTTCCAAACCCCCTAAACCCACTAGTTTTATACAAATGAAAAGAAACAGTTCCAAACTAGCCTGGTTTTAAAAAAATTGAAAAGTCAATTACTTGGAAACACTAGTTCTGTGGAAAATGAAGGAACCACACATCACTGAATATAAACATTGGTTTGAATTTTTTTATAAATGCCAAAGAACTGCCAGGCTTCCTCAAAGAACTGATGTTTCAGGGTAGGTTCTTTGAATTGAATTTTATTTTTTGTTCCAGAGAACCACAATTTGGAGTCAAAACTAGTTCTTTGTTTTTCTTGAGAACTGCCTGTGAGTGTTCTTTATGGCTGACCCTTAGCCACCAGTTCTTTTTCAGAAAAAGAGAGAACCACCCCCCCCACAGTGTTCTGAGCCAAGGGGCTGACAGAGCTCATTTTTGTTGTCATTTTCATCTTTCATAGAGAATATCCAAACAAATATATGCAAGTATGTATCCAAATATAAGGGCATTAAATTAAAATTCCATGGGGTGATAGGGATGTAATGTTGAGATTTGTCTTGTTAACACTAATTTTCATTCATCATTCTAAAAAAGCCAAATGTACTTTTGAACCTATCAGCCCACATTTTGTGACATTGATTCAATTGTGACATGGAATCTTCATGATGGCCAGGCAATAGAGATTAAGTATCCATTAGACTCATGTGGTCCAGTTACACACAATATGTTATGATCACAACAACCTAATGGAAAGCCCCTAAAATGGAGCCATGATTCTTGTTGGAGGGACATGCACTTTCCATCTACAATGAGACAATGCATACATGTTACCACTTGACACCAAGTTGTTGAATAACTAAATTGATGAATAGAAAAGGGTACTGTGTTTAATGGTTATCGTAGATGACCTACAAGATGCACAATCATGACATAGACATGCATTCCCCTTAAGCTTGTTGTTAATGACCGCTCGAATAGAACACCCACTGAAGCGCTCACTACCTGCCCATATAAGCCTAAAGAAGGAATTGGGTCTAAGTTTGAACTTTTCAAAAAACATGTGAAAGGGGAAGAAAACAAAGGCTAAAGATATTAAGTGAACCCTCCAATTGAATGTCAAATTTTCATTTTCAACTTGTCACATGAAAGGCGTTTTAGGATATCAGAGTTGC
>Ga0209611_10006890_pt1 | contig 18401 bp, 9 predicted proteins | sample S1TSphgellanicum_3_FD_187693 | JGI IMG/M metagenome (GOLD analysis project Ga0209611, IMG submission 187693) | Host-associated microbial communities from peat moss isolated from Minnesota, USA - S1T2_Fc - Sphagnum magellanicum MG (SPAdes) (version 2) | ecosystem: Host-associated > Plants > Peat... | reverse complement strand
ATCCAACATCCTTCTTGATAACAATTTAAATGCAAAACTTGCCGATTTTGGTTTGGCACGATTATTCTCTGACGATGAAAGTCAATTATTCACACAAGTTGCTGGAACCATGTAAGTGCAATAAAATTGACTTATATAACATGTATTTAAAAAATATTGTGTATAGATCAAAATCTATTGTAGTTGCAACAGTTGAATTTAACATCACTAAAATGTAATGAATTTTTATTCAAAACAACTAATTCTTTTCAATTTGGTTTGAATGTCAAATTATGTGAATTGTGATATTCTATTATATAGCGGATATATGTCTCCGGAGTATGCAACACTTGGCCAACTCAGCACAAAGGTTGATGTGTACAGTTTTGGTATTCTTTTACTTGAAATTATTAGTGGAAGGAAGGCCATACTTCAAAATGCAACAAGAAACATGTACCTTGTTGAATGGGTAAGAAAATTTGATTATCTTGTGTTTAATCCTTTCAAAAATATATATTTAATTTTTTTTAGCAAAAATTTTAACATCAAATTTCGTTCATGCAATGAAAACATATATAAGATTTTAAGGGAATAAAATCAAGTTGGAATGAATGGTGATAATGGTGGAATTAATCATGTGTACACATTTCTTACAATTAGGGTTTACATTTTCTCATTCTAGAATCTACAAGTAATAGTTGACAAAAATATAAAATACAAAATATTATTCATAACTTAAATTGTCAAATTATTGCAGGCATGGTCTTTGCATAAAACAAACATGTTGATAAGCTTGGTGGACCAAAAAATACACAATACAATTGTGGAAAGCGAAATGCGACGTGTGATTAATGTGGCACTTTTATGTGTGCAAGTAGAACCAACAAAACGTCCAATAATGTCAGAAGTGTTGAGTATGCTACAAGGTGAAATGGATTTGCCTCATATTCTACCTAGTTCAAGTCAAACTAGTGTTTCAAGTCTTTTCATGGATGTGTCAACTAGTGCAAGTAAGCATTTACTTTCATCTCCTATACCTAATAATTATAGCAATGTTGAAGTTGAATTAACCAACTTGGATCCTAGATAGAAAAAGGTGGAACAATCAATAATTGTGACATTAGAGCCATTGTACCACCATTGGCTCTAAGGATAAGGCTTCAAACCAAGACCTTGAAATTTTTTTATATATATGGTAAATATGTAATAAATTAATAACCTAATAATTAATGGTTGAAAATCTTTCCAATAAATCGAAATTTTTTAACTTCATGTCCTACTTTTCAATATAAAGTAGGTTTGGTGATTGGTCAAGTGCAACCCAAGATGCTATGGGTTTAGATTGATGTGCTAATTGTGGATTTGTGAATATTTTGAATTAAATACATCTAATAAGGTTTTAAATACTTATCTTGATGTTTGAACATGATATTATCATTTTGAAATTTTGAGCTTTGAGTAAGCTATGGGCCACTTAAATTCCTTTATCCAAATTATTTTCTATAAAAACCAGATTAACCATTTCAAAATTATATATATTTATTACATTTCAAAATCTATTTTAGTTTATTTTCTTTCTAGATGGATATTAAGTATAAATTGTTATGATGGTTTGTTAACTTTGTGTGTTCATAATGAAAAGAATGAATTAATGTGATAGTCAAACTTTGGTTCAACATTGTGAATTCTAAGGAATCTTTAAAAGGATAGTAAAAAAAACAAGAGAATTGATCAAATATCTTTCCATTACAAGGTTTAGTGGTATGTTGGCTAGTGAAACAAGTACATTCATCATTTCAAATGTTTCATTTTCCTTTTGTAATCTTCAATTCTACCTTTATCTAATATACAACAATTTCCCATAAAAGAAAAGTAAACTAGATCACTTTTGTAACAAAATTTTAACAAGTTGTGGATGGTAGCAAAGCTCAAAATAACTTGATGCTTTCATGTCATGGATTATAGTGCTCATATAATCCATAATAAACAATGTCACTATTCATTTTTTTTCAATTAAACTCATAATGCATATAAACATTGATTTCCATCTATTTCCATTACATGACTTAATGCTTTCCCTATGTTTGCATAATGTTATGTACAACATTATTTTGAATTCCTTAGATTTGAAGATAATGAATGTTTTTTCATATCACAATTAATTTCAAATTGAATATTAATCCAATTTCAACATTGAACTTGCATGATCATTTGAATATTATATATATAACCATAATTGCAAATAAAATCTCTCAATAGATTCATATTTGGCTTGGAGATAAAGAGTCAAAGAAATTTACTATAACATCAATTTATGAGATTTTCAATACCTTTTATTTAACTTTTTTTTTTCAATATGAATTCATCAATTTGTTTAGCAAAAACAACCACAACGTTGAAAAGTGTACACATGATATGTATATTTAGATTTCAAAACGTATGTATGAAAAACATAAACATGTCATTCATTTTGGATGAGGTTCCAAAAAAGAGGTAGAAACATATATTATATTCACAATTAAGGTTGTTTGTCACATTTGGTCAAAGATATCGTGGCAATCATTATTAAGGTGTAAGCCATTTTTCATTCAAAAAAATGATGTATAACAACTATTGTGGTATAAAATAAGTTGAAATCTTGATGACATCCTTTGGCTATAATAAACACGAGTAAAAGACTTAAAAATTTACATAACATTTTGGAATTCAAAATTAATTTTGAGTTAAAATTAATTTTGATCCAACAATTAGATGAAGAGGATCGAATAAAATCAATGTACATAAAATATAACTTATATTTTTTTGACAGCCAGGGCCTTGTGTTTGTGATTCATGAAAAATTACCAAATAGAAAAAAATAAAAATATAATGCAAATCCCATTTTAAAAATCTCTTCTTCTTTCATGTAGTATTGGTTTTTTTAATTTTAAAAAGACATTAGTATGCATTTATTGCTAATCAAATGTTAAAAAATACATTTTTTGAATGAATTCACAAACAAAAACTCTAAAATTTTAAATGGTCTTAAATTTAATTGATTTATATCAATTCCATTCACCACCAAAAAAATTCAACAAAAAACTTGACCAATAACTTCAATTTTGAAATATATGTAATTTTCATATTTTGTGACAAGTATTATTTTGTCACATATATTTTCCATATGTTCAAATTCTTCAAGGTTTGTTTTTTTGAAAAACTTATTGATTAATTTAAATTTAAAGCTAACAAAATATTATTGTTAAAAGAAGCAAAAAAATCCAATATGTGATTTCCATACTTTACCAAAAAACAAAAATGTAAAAATATTATATTTGTGACAATAATTTTAGGGGGGCTTAATGTGCTTTTATGCCCATTATATCTATTCAAATTCCAAACAACCAACTTGCTCAAGTTCTAGAAGAATGTCACTTCAACAAAAATTCATTGTTTTTGCAAAATAAAAAATTATGAAAGAATAATAATTTGTAGTCAAACTTCATTCACATGGTAAAATGTGGAGAACAAGTATTTTCTATCTCCCATGTTTGCACTAGTTATACCAAAATAAACTTATCATGTGATAATTGTGTCATGGAATCATTATTTTGAAATGTTTTTCCAACAAAAAAAACACATTCCATCTAATACCCAATGTTGTAGCATTATACTTCCATTCAAGTTGTCCATTAGATTTTAATACAATTGATTTTAGTTTAATCTTTGGTCTTTATGAATTAGTGCTTGCCAATTTTGGGTTTTTTTGGCTAAATCTAGCTTTGGTTTTTAAACCTAGATCTAATGAGTTTACATAAGATAAAACTCACCATAAGTCTCATCCTAGGTCAAGACCCTACCTCGTGACCTAGATCCAACTTAAGAAAAGTGAGGGTCAACTAGACCTAGCCTTAGAATAACCCAAATGTCTTAAAGTCCTTTTTACAAGGCTTAGCTATGGTTCATGATGTAATTAATGTCTAACCTTTTTACACTTTGTACCTCTTTTAAGAGATAGTTTTCCTTCTAGTCATCTTTCTAGGTTTCTTCATTAGAAGTTTAGTGAAAACATATGAAATTAAAATGTGGGGATACGTATTAGCTTTATAGGTTCCCTCATTGCAAGTTTCAGCAAAACACATGGGATAAAAATGTAGTGCTCCAAACTTCACCTTCATAAGTTCCCTCATTACAAATTTGGGCAAAATATAATGGCGTAAAAATGCATTGCTCCTTATCATTATGTGCAAAATGGTGATTAACACTTTTAGTAATATGGGTTATACTCAAATGCACATGGGGATATTATGTTAAATTTCCAAACTACTTGTATTAAACAAGCATTTGGGGGAGGTGGGGTGGGTGGCATTAGGTGAAAGAATTTCGTTTTTCCCTACTTTATTAATTTTTTTGATATGCACATATTTCAACTACCCTATGTTTTTTCTTTTTTTTACTTGCATCCAATTTCAATACCTTAATTTCATTTACATTTTAGTTTTAATAAGCCTAAAGTTATAAAGGTTTAGGTTAGCTTAAAGTAGTTTCCATTATAGTTTAGACATATGAGATTTTGGGATGGAAAAATACAAGAGTTCACACTACTAGAATTCTTGGGTTTTCAAACTAAGAATTTTGGTGAAAAAACATGATTTGGACAAGGGTAAAAAAAACCCCCCTTGTCAATTCGGACAAGTTGCTTTTAACATGTCCAATATGATTAGGGAGGTTTTTTTTACTTATAAGGTAAGGACCATTTGAATAATCATTTTGATTGTCGAATAGTGGACCATTTGGACTAATCAAATGATTTAAATAATCTATTTTTAAAATAATTATAAAAATCATTTGTAGGTAGGTAGGTAGGTCGTAAAAATGCATGTAGGTATGTGGTAACCTAGCTTAGCCTACTTACATACCTTAACATAACTCAAATAACCTATTTAACTTAATTCAACCTACCTACCTTAACTCCTTAAGCATGTACATAGATTACAAGTAACCTTTGATTACCCCAATGATAAACTAAATTTTTAATCAATGGACCACATCATCAAAAGGTGTTCAATTTTTGTTAATTTTTTAATTTCACATCTTTATTTCAACACATCATCACAAGACTATGAGGTACATAGGTAGGTATGTTGTAGGAGGTACAAGTGGGTGGGCGGGTGAATAGGTAGTAGGTAGGTAGGTTGTAATAAGTAATTAATAAGTGGGTAGGTGGGTAAATAACTAAGTAGGTAGATAGGTAGGTGGGTGGGTAGTTAGGTAAATAAGTAAGTAATAAATAATAGATGGGTGGGCAGGTGGGTAAACCGATAGGTGGGTGGGTGGATAGCTAGGTAAATAAATAGGTAATAAATAATAGATGGGTGGGTAGGTGCGTAAACTGATAGGTGGGTGGGTGGGTAGCTAGGTAAATAAGTAGGTAATAAATAATAAATGGGTGGGCAACTGTGTAAACCGATAGGTGGGTGGGTGGGTAGCTAGGTAAGTAAATAGGTAATAAATAATAAATGGGTGGGCAGCTGTGTAAACCGATAGGTGGGTGGCTGGGTGGGTAGGTAAATAGGTTGGTAAATATTAGGAAGGTGAATTAATTATAACATTAGTAGAAATTGGCCAAAATGTAACCATTCTATTTGTGACTACATGCGATTATTAGTTATTTGTAACTACATTTGGACATTTTTATAATTATTTCTTGTGTTGGTCATATTTGCGATTACATTGCAACTAATTTGCGACTATTTTGGTGTTCATCTTTCCATGTGAACAACATTTAATTTGGTTTTCATCCAAAAAAATTAATTGATGTCCCATTACTTGTAAATGTGACCAATTGCAACCTTATCAGTATACATAAATGTATTTTGTGAATTCTAAGGAATATAGTTAGGTGTATTACAATTTATAAATGTATATTTTGAGTGTATATGAATAACCATATTACATGTGTATTAGCATAAATGGCTTTGATATTATGGTTGCACTATTAGTCTATAATTTGAGTATATTAAGTTTTTATGTAAAATATTTACCAAATATATTGTGCCCATATTACAAGTTTATCCAAACCATCTTATTCTATTTAAGATATTACAAATTAAATTTATTAATATTAATATTAATATTAAATTATGTATTTATATTAATTACATCAAATAAAAAATTTTATTTCAAAATTATCCTTGACTACAATTTAATAATAATAATAATTTCTTACAGAATGATCATAATGAAGATGATATTAGAATGATAGAAAAAATAATTATATAATTACTGAAATAATTACTAAAAGTCAAATATATTATTATATTTTTATTGAATTATTTTCAAATGACTAATTTATTTATTAAAAATTAGTCTTTTAAATTTAAAAAAGATAATAATTATAGTAAATCATAATAGCTCTAACAACTGACATAATTATATATATAATAATAATATAAAATAACTAACCTAGGCTAGTTAAAAATTACATTATTATTATTATTATTATTATTATAAGTAATCAATTATGAAATATTACAATACCATAATAATTATTGTAGTAGTTAAAATGGAAATCTAATAAATTATTATAAAAATGCAGAAATTATTTTTGAAAGAGAATCTCCTTATTAAAATATATAATATTTATTGTAATAGTTCATAAATAGCTATAATGAGTGAAGTAATAATGAATAATAAAAATAAATTAGTTAACCTTGGCTACCAACTAGCTACAATGATAATTGAATTAATGTTTTTGCTACTATTAAATATTTACATTTATATTTATTATTTACTATAAAAACGAAATAATAATGAGAATAATTATAATAAAAAAGTTAGCCTAGGCTAGGTTTTAATTATATTATTAAATTAAAAAAAACTCATATTACTTTATATTTATAATTAATAGTTAATAATTATTAATAATTAGCTGATTATTACCATAAATAATTAGCTAGTTTTTAATTTAGTTGTTAATTAACTAGCAAGTTAATTGATTTATTTATTTATATGTTATTTGATAAATATTTAGTAATTTTATTAATTAATTATTTGATTTAATATGAATTAGTTAGCTAATTAGCTAGTTGTCATTTACTACTTAGTTATATATTTTTAAACCAAAACATATGGGATAAAGTTTTTAGTTACAAATAATTTGTAACTAAAAATGTTTAGTCGCAAATGACTTACAACTAAAAAGCTTGTCCCATATGTTTTGGCTTTCATTTTCATTTTGAAAACTATGTAAACAAGGTGTTTTGTGTTACATTTTCATATTTAAAAACATGGGCATATGGGATAAACCAATACAAATGACTAAACCCAAAATAAAATATAAATATTCATGTACTTACACGTAACTACATACTTCCTTAATTTACCTACCTACTTTTTTACCTACCTACCTACCTAAATAAGTATTTCACCTAGGTAGGTAAATAGTTCTTATCTAAGTAGGTGTTTAGCTTAGATGAGTAGGTAGGTAAATAGGTAGGTAGGTACCTAGTTCAACCTACATACCTAAATATTGATTTAAATTTAATTTGGACAAATTCAGTTAATATGGCACATGGCAAATTTCTATTACACCACATGTCAAAATCTAAACCATCCAAACATAAAAATAAACATCTTAGATTATTTCAAAATAATAATAAAATATTTCTAATTATTAAATTTTGGGACATGTGGCAACACATAACTTGTTCGAATTGTTCATCAAAAAAGTCACATCCTAGTTGCAAATGACAATATGTATATGACAAAGGATGAAGGCATATTTCATTGATTTTGTGTTTCATCCAAAATTTTGTTGTTGTTTGTGACTAGTGTCAATGCAACTTGTCCAATGTGACTATTAGGATTTTAGTTGCAAATGTCACTTGTAACTAAAATTAGTCACAAGAACCAATTGCAAAATGATCATTTTCTACTAGTGTAAGTAGCTAAGTTGAAAACTTAAGGTTGTAAGTAGGGAGTACCTAGAGGAGGTTACCTAAGGTGATATGTAAATAGTAATACCTAAAGGAGGCTACCTAGGTCAATGTATAGGTAGGTAAGTAGATAGGTAAGGAAGAAGGTTAGGTAATTTTAAATAGGTAGGTTCGAGGTAGGTAGATTTAGGTAGGTTGTGGGATGGCAAGTAAAAGGTAATTAGAGGAAGCTACCTAGGTTAATAGGTAGGTAGGTAAATAGGTAGGTAAGTGGGCAAGGAGGAAAATTAAGTAATTATGTAGGTAGGTTATAGGATGGCAAGTAAATAATACTTAGAAACTATTTAAGTCAATAGGTAAGTAGATAGGTGAGTATGTTGTAGAACATGGTAAATAGGGTGATAGGATGCCCCATTTGACTATAATGACATTGGCCATCTTGATTAAATGTTTTATTTGATTAAAACCCCATTCACCATTTTGACCAAAAGTGTCATTTGTTTCTATCCAACTTGATTAAACATTATTACCCATTTTGATCAAAGTGGTCAATTTTTTGGTCAAATTCAACTAGATATTCAAGTTAACAAATAGTCAAATAAGTCATTTCAACTAAGTTAACTGGTCAAAAAATACACATGCCCCTAACCCCTAATCAAAATGTATGTGTTCACTAGTCAAGAAAAATCAAGTAATCAATTTGAACCATTTGAAGAACCAAAAATTCTAATAATGTCATGAGTTTGAAGAAAACATTTGATATCCACCTCATCAATATAGTCCATATGTATAGTCTACATGATCTTCACCACCTCTAAATCCATAGCTAAATCATCATCTTTTCTTCCTAACATTCCATTTCGCCATTACATCATTTATTACTATTAATTAGCTTATCAACTTACTAATTAAACTTATTAATATTAGTTTACTTACTAACCTATTGATTGAACCTCCTAACAATTCATAATCCCTTTTATTTTGAATACATACTAAGGTGACAAGCGTTCCTAGGCTAATTTTGATTTAATTGGCAGCATTATTTCAAAGAACTTTTTAAATTGTAGCTAGTATGCATAGATGCAGTGACACCTTCCCCCGAAAGAAAGTCACTTGTAACCAATTTTTTTTGTTAAAAGGGAACTTGCAATGGAATATTTTGTTTTCAAAAAACTATGTCACACCTTTTGACAACATTTTGCCGAAAAAAAAAAAGCATCCAAGAGGCTCAATTGTTTTTACTGCCTTTATATTGCATAGCCTTCACCCAATTGTATTCTTGGAAATTGTTTGAGTTTGAGTTTTTCAACACGATGGACCAATGAAATGTGTTCATTACAAAAGAAAGAAAATCTTGTGTGCAATTCATCACCTTCCAAAATCCAGCACACAAAGCACTGACCTTTCCATGAAAATGCAACCTCAAATTTCCATGTTCAAGTCCAATAAGTCAATGTCATGATGTGAATGAAGATTGGTTTTGACATCAAGTTTTCCAATTCTCAACCTCAACACAATTGAATCTCCAAGAGTTTAGAACCACTACTCCACTATAGCAAACAACATCACCATGGGATTCTAAAAAAATATCCAAGTGGGTCCCTTCAATTACCAATGGGAAAAATTCAAACTCTCTGGCAGCCCATAACAGATATTCATCCCAAAACTTGTTTGCGAAAAAAAAAAACTGGCAATCTTGGGGGTTGAATCCAAGAAACTAAAACTTTTACCTATGAAATGACCCATTTCTGGGCACTAGACAACAACCTGCTATAAAAGCCATTTGTGGTTCTTGATGTCATTTGTGGGGGGCGATTTTGTAAGCTTTAGGTGCACTCTATTTGCATCATGAGGCATGAAATAATTAGCTGGATTAGAGAAATCCGCAAAGTCACCCTGTCTTCGCCCTGTCTTTGGGCCTCCTTTCAACCCCTAAACCCTTTCTTAGTGGTATCCGTAAAGCAAGGAAATTTCATTAAATCTCAGTATGAAATGCTGAAACTCAGTACGAAATGCTTATTCTCAGCATTTAATGCACAAGGTTCGAGAGGAATTATATTAGTTGTACAGGTAGGAGCAGTGAAAATCTATGTAGCAGTAGTGGAGGCGCTCATGAAAAAAGAAAGACAGGGTGAAACTCAGGAAACCATCAAAGTTTCCTGAGTTTCACCTCCCCCTTAATGCTGATGTACATTTTTGAAGGTTTTCTGGAATCTCACCATGTGTATGACCAAACTCGGGGTACTGGTATTGTCTTTTCCTGACTTTACGGATATCTCTATTGTCGTACAGATTCTAATGAAAGTCATGTAAGGGAGGTTTCAGTTGATTGCTTCAATTCCACCCTCAAAACATCTTCATCTGAACTGTTTGATTAGAGAAAGCGAGTTAAATGTATGGAGTATGTACCAGACAGACCCAAGACCACCGTAGCCACAACGCCAGTTTGTGGCGTTTTGAGCACAAAAAACAGAGCTTCTGATGCGAAGAAAGTCAATGCTATTTGTGCTCATAAGGTGGACTACTGGTACTGCTGTTGCTCCCTGGAACAAGAAAACCCAGAAAAGTCGCGACTTCATAAAGCAAAACGACTTTGTGGGTAGATCAGAAAAATATACATTAGGTCAGGGGTGGCAGATTATGTCATTTTCGTGCCCACATTATATGACATAATCTTGCAATGGTATGATCTTTTTTAATGTGTTCATAGTCTTGCAAAATTTATGATCATACACTTGTAAAACTGACCAAAGTGTCACTGTTGAACATAAATTTTGTGTTAAATCCTCAAATCTGTCACCCCAAACCTTAATGTCATGGAATGGGCTCACTGTTGTTCATTATGTTGCACCATTCCACAATACATTGGTTTGTGAGCAGGAATGTACCGAGACATTAAAGTCTGGGGTGGCAGATTATGTCATTTTCTTGATCACATTCTGACATAATCTTCTGGTGATTATCATACATTTGTAGTAGTGACCAAAATCTCAGTTGAACATGACTTTTTTCAAAAAGAAAAAAAGAACTTGCCACCCCAGACCTTAATGTCATGTAATTGTCTTGGGCTTGCTCATAATGTTGGGTGCATCACCAAGCTCACCCTAATGAGCTTGCCTGGTGGTGGCTTACACAACATAATTGGCAGGGGCTTGACCATTCCATAGTACATGTGGAACTGGTGTTCCAAACCGTATATGCTATTCCCACAAAACGAAAAGCTGCTTTGGAAAAGGCAGAAACTTGTTGCTCAGAGAGGCATTTAAAGTGATGGACCAAGGGCCCCTTTCAGCCCGACAATTGGGCCTTAGCTGAAACCAGCAGCGGCTGTTCTCTAGTACTAGAGTTCACAGTGCAGAAGCTCTGAGTACCTAATAGTACATTAGGAACTAATAGCCCCTTTAATGAGTGGTGATTCAGCACACAGAACAATTCCTCTGCTTCTAATGCCAAGGTCTGGGCCCATGGTGGACAATTCTGCTATCCAAATGGTCACCACTTAAGCAGGTCCATCATGGGCTGTTCCGGTAGTGTATATAATTTTACCTTGCCCTCAGTAAAATTTCTGTCTCAAGAGAAGGCACCTTATGCATAAGGTCATCTCTAAGGAACCTTACTCATAAGGTGCCTGCCACCCTTAAATGAATCACAAGCCTTTAAACATATACCAGATCTTCACACTGGGTAAGGACCTCATACATTGCTGTTTTGGGAATTTGAGTCCATGGATAGCTCTTGCCTCGCATGGGGCCCTCATTCCCTAATCAACCCCTTTCTTGGTCCTTACCTTACATGTGAGAACTTGTTTTTAATTTTTTAGCGTACTTAAAGAAACCTTGTCAATCATCATTGATAGAGCGGAGCAGTTGTGGAGCACAAGTTGAATAATGATATTAAAGATATACATGTAAAAGAATTTCATTATGAAATTATTTAATTATATAATAAAGTTATAATACACAATACTTTAAAAAATGTGTTTATATATTTTGTGATAATAATTTATAGTATCACATGAGGTGATGGTTTGATGGTAAAGGTCTTGAGTTATCAATGAGGAAGTGAAAATTCAAACTTCACTTTGAACAAGTTGTGTTTGTGAAATCATCATAATGATTTGTATTGTACATTTTGTCGAACTCAAAAAAGGAAAAAAAAAAACCAAACAAGCAAGCAATAAAAATAATTTGGCATTGAAGTCATAGGTCTAATGCAACATTGGATTCATCCATAGTTCAATCTAGAAATAAGTAACAATAATTTTTTTAATTCAATAATATAATATATTTTTAAATTGAAATTAATAATGGCACATCAATTATTAGTTTCAATCACCTTAGTCATTTCAAACAACCATATCAACTAATAGTTGTAATTAGTTTAGTCATGTTGTATAATCATCTAAGTTTTAAAAATAAACATCTAAATAACTAATTTTTTGGCATAAATGATTAGTTTGATTTGATTAAAAACATTTTCGTCCACTATTTGTTGTGATTAAACTTTCAATCATAAAAACCATGTTATATAATAGTGATTATTTCAACCTTGGGTATTTCAAATAACCTAAAAAATAAATTTACATGCCTTAATTAAAATCTTAAGTTGACTATTTCTAGTTACAATTTTTTATTCGTGTTTTGGAAATTTATTTTAAAATGATGTCATGTACTAAATCAAAAATGTTTTTTTAATAAACATAATTATGGACCTTTAAAAAAATTGGGGGGGATTCTATGAATGTGGAGGAGGGAGGTGTGCATTGTAAGAGATACAATGGTCATTGCACAAAATAAATTAAAATTCCAAAAGTTATCTAAACATTACCCATTATAGGGAAAAGGTTCACATGTCGAACATCCTTTAATAAGGCATCTTTTATGACTTGGATGATGTGAATGATGAAGTGCACAATGGAACCCCTAAAACTTTAATACTTTCTAATTGAATGTAAAATTGGAATGGGGTGTTGAAGTTAAGTGGTAAGTTAGAGGGTGATCATGTTACACATTTCTGAAGTTGAATAGAAAGACATATTACATGGAATTCAGTTTTAAAATGTTCATATGCAAAACATATAATTGAAAGGGGGCCTATGATGTGAATGCCATTTGCAATGGATGGAAATAGACAACAAGAAAAATGATTAATTATATAATTTAAAGCCCTAAAATGTTAAAGCAAATAGTGCCTTCCTAAATAATCACCTTAATGTGTTCCCATGACAAATAGGATGATTATGACATCCTCTTTACAATTAAAATGACTATAAAACAAGGGAGACTCAAATGCATAGAATGCACAAACAAAGGGGATGAGTTGTATGATGTCTTCATTTACTACATGAAATTTTAAAAATATGACCCTTCTTAACATTGAATTGAAAATGTTTCCCATTTTTAGCTAAAGAATAACATAATCGGGGTGAAGGTCCAAGGTGCACCTAATGTTATGGATTACTGTTTCACAACCACCTTTAATATAAATTCCAAATTGGTGTAAGAAGAAATGTGTTACAAAAGCATTGAGGAATTGAAAACATAAAGCGTGGTTTGTGAATGAATATAATGTTTCCCCCACTATAGTGGGACGAAGTCCATAATGGTTTGGTCATGGTTAAGAAACGAACTACTCCAAAGACATGTGTAATTCAAAGTGGAATATGACCCTATGTGATATGAAAACAAAATTGAAACAATTAAGGGAGTCCATTTACTCAATTTTTAAAATGAAAACAATCCCAAAGGTGTTAAAAAACCATCCCAAAATAACCATTTACCAATAAATGCAACATGTGTTGGAATGCTAACTAGAAAAAATCAAATGAAAGTTTGAGGCCTTGGTCTAGTTCATAGTCTTGTAGGAAAAGCAAAAAGTAACCATTTGATTCAAGGTGTAATTATGTGGAGAGAGTTAAAATGGTGTTAAAAGACATGGGTGCAAAAAAAAATGATGCCAAAATGCGAATTGTTTAAGATAACTCCCTTGCATGTTCAAAAATTAAATTATAGAGAAGGTGTTTATGAGCTGGATGATCATGTTGGGGACGAAGCATTGAGCTTAAGCTTGATACTAAAATTTAGGCTTGCAAAAAAACTCCTCCTACAAGTTTTCCTAATTACCTATTAGAAAGTCATGCTCAAGTCAAATGCATGTTTTTTTTTGCCCTATTGCCCCACCATGAAAGGGCAAAACAAAGACACCATTCGGGTAACAAGAAGAGCAAATGCCAAATTGGCACATCATAGGGGTCTTGTGCTACGTTATCCAATGGAAAACGAAATGTCACTTGCACATCATGCCATAAAGCAATAGGGATTTGATTATACAATAAAAAACAACAAAAGCTTAAATGAAAAGACTCGAGGACATCCAATGACAAAACCTAGGTCCATGTTAATGAAGGTGGGGTGGGAACAAAGGAGGGTATTAAATTAGGATGGTCACAAAGGTTTAGATTAAATGAATTGAATACCCGATAGGAACATTGATGATGAACTAACCTTTGATTGACAAATTAGGGCCCAAAGGAAGGGCAAGAGACTTTAGGTGAAAGTTGCAAGTGTGTTGAGGAAATGGGGTAGGTTGGGAGGTCCAATCATGAGCAACTATAGGGGTTGATAAAATGAAAAGGGGAAAAGGTCCTACCCTTACATGATCAAAGGGGTTTGGGAAATTGTAAGGTTGGAGCCCCACATTCACATGAAGAACAAGGGGTTGGTAAAAAGAACTATAGGTGGTGTGTGGTTTGTTAAATGGGGGGAAATAATGGGTGGTTTGTAGTTTGTGGTTTGCATGGGAAATGAGATGAAAAATAGGTCTATGATGACACATGATAAAACAAATGAGCGATGGGAACTATGAGGTTTAATAAAACATAATGAACTAAGGGACATGAGACGTTTGGTGCCCATGATGAAAAAGACCTACTAAGAGCATAAGCCCCATTTTTAAAGATTGCCTTTTGCAATAGGGCAATCCTAACTCCACAAAACCAACAACACAAGACTAAACAAATAAAATAAAAATAAAAATAAAAACTTCCTAAAGGTTTTCAGCTAGGACATTATGCCAAAGCCAAACTTTAATTTTAATATGAGCTTGAGTGTCATGATCATTATTATACTAGGTTCAAACACCTTAATACAAAAATAATACAAATTGCACTCCTTGTTCCTAGTCCTATAAGACCTAAAACAAGTAATGTCATACAAAAATTTCCTAAAAAGTGACTTTGGTGGATTGGGTACCCTCTTCAAAAGAATCCCAATCCACTTCAAAAATTATGTGTAACAAAATTTCAAATGATACCTAACTTTGCAATGAAAAGCTTGTTATGTCTTCACACACTCACATGACGCACCATAGCACTCTTAGCTGGCTGGGTGACTCGATGAGATATGGATTTATGTTGCATTGATTTTTACTTGCCTTGAAAGGAACTTCTAATACCATGTGTTATTACTCTCAATTTCATTCCCTTGTTGATTTGGTCTCACAATCCACCTCTGTCACATATCAAATACCATTTTATTTTTTTTAAAACATTAACAAAAAGACCCTCCTAATTCTGCCTTTTAGTGGACTGGTTACGCCGGCCAGAGTGGCGCTTAAAGGAAAACACAGTCCACTTCTGTGACCTTTTTCTTAATATAAACTTTTTATAAGAACGTAATTGACGCTAGAATCCCGAGCTTTACTAGCTTCCCTTCCTTCACTCCTTCCTTCTTGGCAAAAGGAACCTCTGCCTCCTCCAGCTGCTGCTGCTCTTAACAAAAGACGACAGACAGAAACCCTGACTTCGTGCCTAACACTTCCTGCCTGCCTACCTGCCTCCCGCCGGCCGCTAAGCAAAAGGTCTTCTGTTGATGCAAACCTGCCCAACTTGTATTCCGTTTACTGACGACTAAACAACTCAGTAATCACGACTCCGTTAGCTTCGAAGACTGCCTCGAGAAACAAGAAGAAGGTCCTCTTTCGGGGAGCGATCGTGTGGAATGGGCAATATCTGAGCTGGGCACTCTCAGCTCGAAACTTGCAACCGGTCAAAATCCAACTTTTCTTACTGCCTCCAGTCTCACTGTTCTTGCAGCTGACTTCTTGAGTGGTCTTGGGCAGAAGGGAAGAGGGCACAATGAATTTGCTGGAAATGGAGTGGCTGTTTCGTGAGAGTAATCGACAGTGTTTTAATGGAATGTTAGAATGTGCTTGGATGAGAGAACGATTGCTGTTGGGCCGTGATGACAGTGAAACGGAAGCTGCGAAAGCAGCTCCGTTGCACTGCTTGGCATTGGGAGAGGAGAACAAAAGAGAAGTTCGAGGAAGGGACCTTAAAGGACGTGGACTCTCTCATTAAACGCGTCAAGTATTCTCTCGGAAAACTTGATTTTTCGACTTCCGAAGGGGATGCAAGTGATCCCATCCCCTTGCTGATGGTTGCAGAGGAGGAGGATGATGAGTACTTTGACAAGGCTGATACACATTATCTCTTGGGGTCAGCCCATCTGAACAGGCACCGAATCAGCGGCTCTGTGCAAGCCCTCAAATTGGGAATTGATTACCTCAAAAGCAGTTTCACAATCTCTAGGGCTAAGGATGACACAGGAACGGTGTTCTCAAGACCCAATAAGGTAGGTAAATTTTTATTCAATAGTAGTGAATTTGGACATTCTTTAGAGATGTTCAAAGAAGCAGCAGCTTTCGCCAAAACGGTTGGAAGTCAAAATTGGGAGATGGAGTTTTGGTTGAATTGTGGCCGAGTTTTGCTCGCGGAAGAGAAATATGAGGAAGCTGGAGAGTATTTCACGGCAAGCCTAGAGGTTGCTATGCAAATGACGGATGAGCAAAAAGAAAAGCATATTGAGATAGCCTACAAGCTGTTGTATGGGACGCAGCTACTTCTTGGCGGATCCCTAACCAAGGATGAATTCTACAAAGATACAATAACTACGTCCCAGTTCATCGTGTCTGAAGTTAAGGCAGGTGAGAGACGTGCACTGGCAATGTTCTCTATCGGCTCTGGAAAATTTCTCCAAGGGCAGGAGGCTGAAGGATGTCACTACTTGCAAGATACTTTGGACTTTGTTATCACTTTGTGAGTTCAACTAAGAGCTCAAATGTCCATAAATCGGGCAGGTACCTATCTGCAGTTGGCACAGCAGGAGAACACAGACTGGCAGTGCAATTGTCAATTGGGACTTCAAGAGTACAAAGAGGAAACAGAAATTTTAGTATGTCAGCTCTTCACAGAACATCTAGAAGCAATGGCTTATGCAGCCCAGGCTGTATTGCTCCACAATCTTTGAAAGGAACTTCAGGCACAAGAAATCATGGGAATAGCACTCAAGTTGGCAGGCCAGGACCAGATTCTGATTGCAAGGCCCAAATACATTGAGGCCCATGCCAAGGAAGCAGTTGCTGATGCCATTGTAAGCACTTGAGAAGCAGCACTCTTGTTTGCAGCTGTCTAGATGGAATTACAAGATCTTGAAGTCGCTTGGGTCACAGTTTTTGGAAGTGAGATGAAGCACATGTTCATCAAGCTACAACATCTGTATGTTGGTGCCGAAGAGTGCACAAAAGTATTACAGTGGGCTGAGCGAGGTCATATGCACTTGTTTCAGCACAAGACTGAAGGAAATCCAGTAAGCCATTTGCTGGAACTAGCTGAAAAAGGACAAGGCACAAACAACTCTGCCATTCACAGGAGTAGGATGGTAGTGGACAATGGAGCCAGAAAAGTCCTACCAGAGCTTGAATCAGGTTATAATGACCTTGACCGCCTTCACTTGAATCACCCAGCATCAGGGGGCATAGCAGAGGGAGCAGACATACCAGTGCCAGATACTTGTGATCTGGGAACTTCTGAGAATAATTTCATGGGAGAGATTATCTCAGGGGGGTTGGAAAATGATTTGAAACACATGAAAATAGGATGTAGACAAAATTTGGAGGATATAGTAGGGCAGTCTAGTGCTTCTGAAGCCATCGCAATGGATATTATAGAGACAAATCAATATACACAGCAAGAGTACAGAAGTACATGGGAAGGGTAAGCAGGGCCCGGAACCATGAGTGCTGGGGTTAGTTCAGCAGACCCACTATGGTTTGACAAGAATGATAGTTCGGCAGAAAAGTTGAATTTCCAGCATAAGGGAAATGTGGGCAGGGAACAGCAGTAGTTGGGTACATGTATGCAGATGATGAAAATTTACTCTTTGCATATGTTCTCAGGGCTGGGGTTGATCGCTTGATTCATTGTCACAGAACCAGTCCTCAAAGCATTTTCCCAGTGAATGGAAAGGACAAAAATGGGTACCACACTTCTTGCCGATGTTACAAACACACGGACAGCAATAATGAAGCATCAGAAAACGGCCCTTTAGGGTCTCCAGATTCTTACTGAATTATTGGTGGCCCCTGTGAGAGATCACATTTGGTATTTGCAGCAATATTATTTTTGCCCCACATGAAATCCTGCATAGTGTTCCATTTTGTGGACTTCAT
>Ga0209611_10006887_pt1 | contig 18405 bp, 7 predicted proteins | sample S1TSphgellanicum_3_FD_187693 | JGI IMG/M metagenome (GOLD analysis project Ga0209611, IMG submission 187693) | Host-associated microbial communities from peat moss isolated from Minnesota, USA - S1T2_Fc - Sphagnum magellanicum MG (SPAdes) (version 2) | ecosystem: Host-associated > Plants > Peat... | reverse complement strand
GGCCCATGTGATGGTATTCAAATTGTCTCTTACCATCCAATGTTGAAATACTTAAGGGTGGGGATGGGGAAACAATTAACACTGGACATTGCATGTGATAAATACCGGTAGACCCCCAAAGTAGGGGGTGTGTTGGTGTACCTGGTCTTATGCACGAGCCTTTAAAACTTTTGTCAACACAACCATGGCTTAAACAAGGGCTGTATCGGGCGCTGGAACTGGGTGTGAGATCGTTTCCAGCGGCTATTCTAAAAGGCCGTGACCTGGCAAGGGTCAATATATTCCAACAGTGAAACTCAGTGATTTCATTACAAACCGGCTGGGGCCCTGAGAAAATGCACTTGAGGCCCTGAAGAGGATACCAAACATGAAGTAACTAGGTATTGTGGACGAGAGTACTGAACATGAAATAGGTAACTGTTGTTGATTTATTGGCCTTGCAGACCAAGGCAAGGATATTGTGTTTAGATTCATGGTAGAGTGTAGTAGCTTAAGGGATTTTGGCCCCTGGTTAATAATAAGTCTATTGTTATAAGAGGATTTTTGAGAGATGATATTTTGGCTTGTGTTGAAACTTGAAATGAGTTATAGAGTTATAATCTCTTGAAGGATTTTGGGTTTCTTTTAGAGGATGTTTTTTGAAGATTAGATTTTTGCATATTTGAGTTTCCATAATTCTTCTTTTGCCTTGAGATCCTTTTTAATGTAAACGGCAAGGCCACAGTGTGACACACCCCCTTGTTTTTATTGGCCAATCCTAGTGACTGGCCCAGGTGTTGAGATTTCAATTGTCGCCCAGTGTCTTCAGTCCAATTTCCTTGTTTATGGGTGGGGAAGGGGAAGCAGGTATATAATGTACAGTTTGGATGAGAGAAATTCAGATTAAGGCCTAAATTCCTGGGTGTAAGTGGGTTTCAATTGAGCCAACTACGCACAGATTGTTTGGTGTTGGGGACATGGCAGCTCCGAGCTTTTGGGGCCCTTTGCAGAAATTTTCATCGCCAGCTGGGGTGGGGAAGTAGGGGGAACGAGAGAGAAGGCCCAGGTTGTGTCGACCTTATAAGCAGCAGCGGGAGGAGAATCCTGAATTCACCCATTTGGATTTTGGTTTGGGTTTGGTGTATGCATAAGGCTGCTGCAATTGTGCACACATCGATTGCCGCATTTAATGGATCAAAGACCAGATTGAAATAGTAATTGTTAACGATAGGAACTCGGCGGAATTCGAAGAACCAGCTGGAGCGGCAGTCCAGATTGAAATAGTAATTGTCAACGATAGGAACTCTATTCGAAGAACAAGCTAGAGCGGCAGTCCAGATTGAAATAGTAATTGTCAACGATAGGAACTTGGCGGAATTCGAAGAACCAGCTGGAGCGGCAGTCGGCGAGGCATTCAAAGCTCATGACGGATCCAAAGAGGCAGATTTCTGGGAGCCAGCCTCAGAATCTGAATCTAAATCTCAATTTTCTGTTATTGAATAATTACGAATAGCTTAAAGTGTGTTCACTACACATCAATTAATCCTGTCACTAAACACTAGTGATTTTAATTTCTTGCAAGGTGAGGAAGTATTTGAAAATATTTTTAGAATCTTCAAGAGGGGCATGTTTGTCATGTGAGCTTTCACATTTAAAAGTTTTTTTTTGTGTGCTTCAAAATTCAAATTTTACTCAATTCAAAGTTGAGAAGACCCATGAAATGCCTAGCCACTTATTCCTATGCAACACACAAAAAAAGGAAAAAAAATGTCACAACACACGTTGCGATGGTAAATTATTTTGATTGATTGTTTGAAAAGTTCAATTATCTTTTAAACAATTGAATTGTGACACTCACTAATGTGCAAATTAGGGTTAAATCAATGTAGACTAATTATTTACATAACCTTGTACACATCCAAAAAATTATTTAGATGAGTGTAGAGACTAGGCAAGTGATATTAATTTACCCTACCTCAATGTAAAATTGTAAAGGACCAGCTTGAGAACACTGATTACCAAAAATAACTTCCACCTTACCAGGCCTCCATTATTTCTGGAAACCAGTGGAGTCTCGCTGGTTGCCTAGTCCATAGTGATTGGTCTAAATGGTGGTATTTATATATACTCTTCAATTTCTAAGGTTTATGGGTGGGAGTGAGGAAACAATTAACACTCAATCATGAATGTGATAAACACAAGCAGATCCTCAACTAGGCCTTGGGTTGAACCAACACCCATGTTGATACCATAATAAAAATCTCAAAATTCATTAAAATTATTTCTAAATATTAGAAATAATATGGTATACTTAGACTAAAATCTAACATTGTTTGGGCTTAATATGGCCACTAAGGTGTCTCACTCAAAAATGGTGAGAATGGGATGCAGAACAAAATGTACTAGTATCTTCTTCTCCCTCCTTGTTTCTTTTTATTTTTCCTCAAATTTTTTTCTCTTCCTTTCCTCCTTTTTTTCTTTCTCTTTCCCCCTTGTATCTTCTCTTTGATGTTTCTGCTTGGCTCGGCCATTGCAGCCTACTAGGATAAAATTGTTGAAGTATGAAAATTTAATAAATAAATTATTGGTTTTTAAAAAATTGATTTGTAAAATTAAACATGATTACTTTAAAGAAAATGAGAAAAATCCATAATCTTCTTTTTTAAATCTTGATTATAATTTTTTTATTTGAACAAAAGTAATAATCAGTTTGTGGAACCAGCAAAGGATAACCACTGTTCTCAAATTTATGAGAACTGGCATTGTCAGAATCGGTTCAATTTTTTTATAAAAAATGATACCCTGCCTGCCCCAGTGTATAAATTGTTTTTTTTAAAAAAAAGAATGAAAACCAAACTCTTTTGTAAGTTATTTTGTGAAAACTGAATCTGAAAAGTATCAGGAAATTCTAATACCCGCCCAACACTGCTCGTAACCTCCAATAAATGTCAAGTAAAATACGTTACATACCCGTCTCTAACCGTAGCATGTTCAAAACCTACATAATATGAACCTGCATCTACACTGGTACCATACCTACACTTTTTTAAAGTAAGGCATTAATAAAAACTCCAAAATCTATTTAAACATTACATGTATCCCATACTAAGACAAAATCAGGGTCTCTGAGTCGGGATCTAACAAGTTTTTGGACATAATAATATGGTCACTTAGAGGTTAAGGCCTCTTAGAGCCAATAATCAATGGATGAAATGTTAAACTTGGAGTTGAGACCCTGATTTATTTTATGGATGGGAATATCTGTAATGTTTTTAGAAAATAACACAGAAATGTTTTGGCTTTTTTACTTTTTAGGAGGATCAAAGAAGCACGTAGAAGATCATATGACATGAGTGGTAGATGGTGCCATATGTATGATGTATTAGTTTATAAAATGCTATGGGACCGGAAAAAAATATTGAATATCAGTTTATGGAGAATTATTAGATTAAGTATGAGGCCCACCACGGGCCTGTGCTCGCATATTAGTTTAAAGAGAATATTAGTTTACATAATATTAATTTAGAGAGAGTTTATTGTATATCAATGTTGCAAGACTTTGTTAATGTGTTTACATGACAAAATACTCTCTTCATTGTATGTGAAATACAAAAATTATAAGTTACACAAAATGTGTAACATATATATTTGTAACATATATATTTTTTTGTCACGAAGAAAACAATTTGATTTTCCTTTTCTCGTTTTATACATTTACGTATGTTGGAAGATTGCAGGATCCTCTTTTCAAATCATTTCATGCACTCGATTCAAAACCATTTCATCTCCTAAGCAATCTATAGGATTTATAATTCATTCACATTGCCAATAACATCTTACCTACAATCTTTATTTTTAAATGCATTAAAGAAAAAAATGTAATTCATGGAATTAAAAAAATCAAGTCATGGTTTTCCTAATGCGCAACATATGCCTACCCAATTAGCTCCTTATGGTGTTTTCTCTTTAGCTTTATATCATTATTTTCAAGCTTTTAAATTCATTAATATTTTTCCACCACATGAACATGCATAAATTTATTAAAACCAGATTTTTTGAATTAAATTTTCTCTTTACATAATTTTTGAATAGGTCCACATAATTTAAAACATTATCTATCTCCTCGTTTACACTTTGCATCTTAAATTTAAAAACAAATAATCAAACTACAAAAACCTATAATCATCCCATTTGTTCATGATAACAAACACATGGACGATGACAACTAACATGCACGAGAGCATTTCGTCTTCTCTATTTGAAAGCAATTTTCATAACTCAACAAGCACAAAACACAATATGAAACCTACAACAATAAGAATCTTGTGTGTTCTAAAATTTCAAATCACAAAAAGTTATTTGAAAACACACCTAAAAGATTACATCCCCAAACATGAAATATTTTGAACCTAATTCACATTTGAATTGATTTCAAACTCAAACACATTTAATTACATAACCCCAATTTAAGACTAACCAAATCATGATTTAATCAAACAAATTCAACTAAAAAATCTCTTCATACATTGAAAGTTCATGTACACATTACAAATTGAGCAACTTACAAATTATGCAATTAACTTCAATTTGTAATGGGAGAGTGTAATGTTTAAGTGAAGTCCCAAATTGAGCATAATATATAGCCCCCCAATCCCTAGGCCAATTTTATTTCTCTCATATGTTTCCATACCATTCCCAATAGTTCATCATTATTTATGTAAATCTCAAATTTGATTTTATTATATTATATGGACATAGTTAATGTGTCTTTTCATGTTCATGTAGGTGGCTAGGGGAAAGGAATGAGGTAGTTTTGAAAAGGTATCCAAATAATGTTTTTGGAATAATAATTGTTTGAATCCAAAAATTAAACCATAACATTTTTAAATAACATAATAACACCATGATTACAAGATAACTAGATTGTTTGAATCCATAGACTCTAAATAAATCCGAAAACTAAACCACAAATCACCAATACACTTATTTTACCTATCAAAGGTGGAACAAGTAAAACTTTCACACTAAAATTGATTATTCGAAGTTTGTCACAACATTACAACAAAAGTTGTCAATAAAACTAGAAAAATTCCAAAGAATCGCACACATAATAAAAATTAATTTTTAACATAGATGGTGTTAAAATTTAATATTAAGTGTTGTTGTGAAATTTTTATCAAAATTTCCCAATTTATCATCTAATTTAAATATGCTTATATGTCAATATGAACAACTACAATTTTTATTGTCATGAAAGAAATATCATTAATTGAATCTTTCATGTTTAATGTCACTTAAAATTTATGTTCCTATTTAATATAAATGCCTTGGTGACGGAAATCTTCTTATGACTAATGATTTTTACTAATCACCACTAGCTCAAAAAATATATCTATATTTGAACAACCTAACAAAAACATAAAAGTATTACAATCAAATCTATTAGAAAACAATGTTCAATGTTGCAAATTAATTCATGTAATGCATCCATATATGATATTGGGTTTATAGGAGGTTGATGATTTAGGGTGCATAGTGCACCTAAAATAATAACCCTTTAACAACCCCAATATATATAAAAACTAAACAAGTTTCATGTAGCGTTCGCAACCATTAGAAAATTTGCTTATATCATATCTATAAACTCATAATTTTTGAACAACAACCACCAATGAATTTTGGTTATCCTACATCAATAAGTATGCATGTGCAAAAACATAATGAACATGTTTTTGTTCAAAATTTAGGGTTCAAATTCAGTTCTATCAATAATAAATATACATCATCATTCATGCCCACCCTCTTACAAACTTTCATGATTTGAACAAAACATCATGATTTGTGTAAGAGAAAAACGTACCTAAAACAAAACTACATACATAAAACTGTGCTTCATTTTATGGACTTGTAAATGAAGCATATTGCTTTTTCAAATTCACATCAACATCTTCTTTGTGATTTATTTTAATTATATTGATAGCACTTTTGGGTGAACTAGCACCTACACCAGTAAAGGTCATAATAGAAACCCCAAAATTGATTTGAATTATTTTTACACATTCCAAATATCTCATACTAAGACTACTAAATCAGGGTCTCTGAATCCAAATCTAACATATTTTGGGCTTAATATGGTCGCTGAGAGGTTAAGGCCTAATGTGCATTCACACTTGGTGTTAGGAACTCTGGTGTTGAGTCCCTTCTCACCATACTAGTCATTTAAGACTTAAACTAAGTTATCATGAAGATTTTATGTTAAAGGAACAGTCACTTAACATTAAGCTATCACCCATTTAACATTGGGTGCCACCTAGGATGCCACGTAGATTTACTTTTTAAATTGATTTAACATCAAGTGTGAATGCACATTAGAGCTAATAATCCCTGATTCAGTTTATGGATTGGATATCTCTAATGTTCGTAGTAACAAGACAAAAAAATTTGGGATTTTTTCCTTTTTACCATGGTACCTGTAGTTCAGCCAAGGCCAAGAACTGGGCGTGAGTGGCTCAAATTGAGCCAGCTAGCCTACCGATTGTTTGCTGCTGAGTCCGCGGTGTAAAACCCGGGTAAATAATTTGCATGGTCACATCCGTACAACTGTAGCAAGTTGACCGTAACGTGTTTGGGGCGCCAGAAATGTGGTTCTATCGTCGGTAAGGTTTCAATTACTGGTTCCAGAGTAGCAGCAGCTCCGATCCGAGATTGGACCAATTTGCAGAAACTTTGATAGGCACCGGGAGTGGGGAAGTAGTGGAACTGGAGAGAAGGCGGATGGTTGTGTCGACCTTGAGCAGCAGCGGGAGGGAGGGCAATTCTGGTATAGGCTTGCTTTTCTATTGCCACCCATTTCGCTTTTGGTTTCGGTTTCCAGTGTATGCATAAGGCTGCTGTAATTGTGCACAGATCGATTCCCGCATTCAATGGATCAACACCAGATTGAAATAATAACTGTCAACGGTAGGAACTCGGCGGAAATCGAAAAACCAGCTGGAGCGGCAGTCGGCGACGCAAGTGATGCACAGGAAGTCCAATCTGGTGAGAGGAACACTGGGATGACTTATCTTGAGGAGGAAATTCGGACTTTGGCGAAGTTAAAGGGGTTGGAGCCAACAAAAATCAATTTGTGGAAAGTAGCGGTCGAAGAATATAGCAACCGTCGTACGATGTTCGAAAACAGGATTTACAAAACGGAAGAGAAAATATGCAGCGTCAAGAACGAGCTTTATCAAGTGGTAGGATTTTTCAGTGCGTTTCAGGGCTTGCTTATCACGGCAGCGGCGCAATCGAATCTCTTGCGCTGCAATAACGTGGGATTCATTTTAGCGCTCTCTGCATTCGCTACGGCTGTCGCTGTATTTGGAATCGGGCAAAAGAACAGGACCATGACAGACTTGCGGACAGTCACAAACAATTGCACACTTTTTATGAAGGTATCTCCCTACAATTTATTTTTCTTGCTTGTTGTAGCGAGTATTCAACAGTGAGGAGCTACGTTTTTGAAAGAGTGATCGCAATGTGCGAGGAAATTCAAATAACCTGTAGTCCAAATTTCCCTCAGAGATAGATGCCTTTATTCAAAGACGCGGTTCTATAATGAAGAGAGAAGAACAGTATGGCAACATTGTTTCTTCTATTCACCTTCTAGGTTCTTGAAATCTGACACCTGAGGGTGATGAAACGTTGTCAGCTCTACAGCCGGTTATATTTGAGGGTTAGGAAATCATTTGAGTTCTTGCAGGATCAAAATGAGACTAACATTATTTTTTTAGTTCCTCTGATAGGTGAACACCCTAGTACTGCATTATGATGAAATTGTCGACATTGTGGGGCGTTGAGAAGGATTTGTGTCAAAGTGAAGACGTGAAGATTTAAGACCCAAGACAAAATGGAAAAAATAAATGTGGAAATTGAAGTGCTTGCACTAACTCCTTAATTGTGTTTTGAAGCACACAAGTTTATTTCTATGTGTACAGGATCCTCACTAGAAGTTTCTATCTTGACTTTCAAACTGCACCGTTTCTTCTCAGGCATACTTCAGAATGGTGCATTTGCTCAAAAGGGTTGAAATAAATTTTGACTTTAATGTCCTTCAAGATCTGGGCCATGTTGACAACAATCCTCATCCACAGTGGAAAAAAATCTTGGTCAGCCCTGTTATTTGGCTTGTTGTATCTGTCATTGCATTTGGCGGACTGTGTATGCTTGCTATGCGCCAGATTTTGTGCAACCCAGGCCACTCTCTACCAAGCAACTAATGTATACCACTGATATCTGGTAACATACTTTCCATGAGACTATGATTATCATGTTGTAATGAAAGATCATCCATATGTCTTGGAGTTTTGTGTGATGCTTAGGTTATCATTCAAGACATCACCACCTCTTCTGGACATGCGACAATGTTGATTTGATTGACTCAAGACTCAACCTGAAGCCATATTTTGCAACTTTGAACTTTTAGATTTTCAGTTTGTTTTGTTTAATTATTAATGGGTCAGTTCATTAGCTATAGTGTGCTACATAAGGGAGAAAAGGGAAGTTCGGGTGGGAGGGGGAGCAACTAGAAGCAATGATGTAATAATATTCCAATTTTGTCCATATGAAATGGTCAAGGGAATTCTTGTCTTGTTCTATTACTGGAACTGATACAGTTGTGTTATGAACTCAGGGAGATGGAACTTGGCTTAGTGACAAATTTCTCAGTCATGATGTGACCAAACATTATATGCTACAATGCACTTGCATGTTGGAAATGGTGGGCATGAGGATGCTACACGCCAGGTGAAGCAAGGCTGCCACCACAACAACTCCTATTATGCAAGTTTGCTGCAATCCAGAATGTACTCTACTTGTGCAGCTATATGACATCACAGAAACTCTTTTCAACCAACTCAGATTATGGGTAACACAGATGTGTGCATGCCTTCATCATTAGAACTTCAACCTCACTATTCAAATACTCCACAGCAGGCGAAATACCAGATATGGTAGAACAAGAGCCTTGACAGTGATCTGATTAATTATGTAAAGACCCTGCAAACAAGATTGCAGGATGACAGGAAACAGACAGCACTGTGTTTGTGTAACCCTGCAGCTTCTGGATGGTATTTTGAGGTTGCAGATCTCACAAGTAGATACATTGATCCTCTTAGCCACTAATTATGTAGTTTCCATTTGTCATGGAAAAAGTCACAAAAATACAGCACTAGCTGTTTCTATGGCCTGTGTATTATCTTCAGAAACTTATCCACCATATAATTCCATAATCTCTGACAGAACAAAGAGACAAGTGGGATATTAACAGGAGCTTATACAAGACAAGTTATCTATGATATTGCTTAGAAAACTCCACAGTTCAAAACTGTTATGTGAATTCTGTGCAAGCCAAAGCACAGAGGATAAAAATGTGTGATGTCCTTTGTGAGGGTATAAACCATCACTTTCATCCTGAATGGCAGTCACTGGTTGGCCATTGATTCATCAGCTCCCCATGCTGCCTGGTGTAGAGAACTGTATACAATGGTCTGCTCAAAACATGGGGGAAACAATTAGACAGAAAAATCTCTAGACTGAGTTTCTATCACATTTCCAGAAGCAATGGGGAAGACTCAGTCATGATGCTGGCTACCACTACAGAGATACAGGTAATGACAAAAGTCAGAAGTAACCTTATTCAAGCTGTAACAAGTTTGTGAGGGTAATCTTTTGGTTCATTTTAGTTCACCCTTGTACAAGCAAGCCCAAGGCAAAGACAGGCCTACATAGAGGGTAGAGGTTGCAGCCTCCTAAACTTGTGGGAATGTGTTTGAGTCTTAGGACACTCTTCTAACCCATCCCCATTCTTTCACCTAAAAACCTTGGTTTGAAAACCAAGGCTAGGACAATGGGCACCTTCATTTAATTTTCAGGCACATAAGAATGATTTGATATCCAATTTTCATTATCAAGAATTGTCATCTCATTGCAACTCCATGAAATGAACATGTGTTACCATCAATACCACATTATGAGTGTAGTTTGCCATTTCCCACCCAAGGCTAGAATCATTATACAATATTTTTTCGATGTTTACCTTGCATTTGTAACAAAAGTCCATTTTGACAAGTAAAAACCATTTTGCCAATCTTTATATGTAATGCAAAATAAATTATCACTAATCCTTTGTCTAGTGTGAAACATTGTTCAATATATTCCCCAAGTATTATCTTGAATGCACTATTGAGAAGAAAACAAGCTCCCAATGTGGATGACAATATGCATGTAACTATAGTATTGGAGTATTGTGCCACAGCTTTGGGTGAATTAACTCTTACACTAATACTTTCACCTCCTTGTGTGAGGTTTTTTAGAGGAGATCCGCCCACATGCAAACCTAGGAATGTAAATGTTTCTTTTGATGAATGGCAATTTTTTTCTCGCTTCTAAAAATTGAAACCAATGTTTTCTAGGGTTGCAAAATTTTACTTAAATGCAAAATTTTGTATAGGTTTTTGAAAAGCAATGAAATTTTTAGAAAATTGTTAAAATCAAATTGTTTTGATTTGTAGATCATCATCTTTTCATTGTGTGCTCCAAATCCATCATCACTTCAAGTGATGGTTGGATTTGAATGTGAGCCAAAGACACCCAATTCACCATCCTACATCACAACATCTTTTTTTGTCATTTTGCTTGCCAATACTATCACTCTTTCCATTTTTGATGCAGCCATTTTCTCTCTCCCATCTCATTTAAGTCACTGCAACATTTGTGATTTTGTCTTTTCTATTCCAACTTCTTCGCCTACATTGGAGCTCCATTGCACAACATGTTTTTTTTTTTACAAATTGTCACCACACATTGATTGTAATTAACTTTTTAGAAAGGGGGGAGGGGAGCAAGTGAGATCTAAATGATCTTAGTTGCGTTTACTTGTTTCAAATATGGGAGGATCTAGTTATTATGGATATGTGCAATGTATGTTGAAAATTTTATATGTGTTAAAGTTTATTTTCAAAAGTACCACACAAAAACATTTGTACAACATTAATTGTTTAAGATTTAAGGTGTGTGTTTTGCAAGTTGAAGGTAATTTAATGTCAATGTCACCATTGACAAAAATGTTCAAATCAATAATCAACTACATTAAAGATAAGTTAATTCTTGACTCCATATACAACTTGTTTACATTGCACTTGGAAACTTTTATTTATTGCACGTTTTCTATCCTTTTGTGAGGTGTTGTAAACAGATCTACAAGATTGTGGGGAAAACTCCACAAGCTGACCTGTTACAAGACTGACATCAGTAAGCCATGAAGCAGGAAGAGAAGGGAAAATGTAACCATTACCTGTAGCTCCATCAATACAGATACAAAAAAGTATTCAAAAGGGAAATGAGCAATATGAAATATTCTCCCAAATAGCAGGAGAATGACTGTGAGCTGTATCGCATCAAGAGCTCCAAGGACAGAAATTGTGAACTGTATCACATCAAGAGCTACAGGGAGAGACATAAAGCTTGAGAACACTCAAACTTTGTGGGAGAGAATGTAATAAGATGGTGAAGACCTTACCCTCATGCTGGACATTTCAGCCTGAATCATAAGGAAACCTCTAAAGCGCAGACAAACACTCCTTTTCATCTAGTTTTGCAAAACCCCAACTTTGGGTCATATGAAAAACAACAACACAAGCAAGAACTGGGCATCCAAGGATTTGCAAGATGACGATGCTTTCAAGAGAGATTGGGTGAATTAGCACCAATGCATGGCACTGCGATTCAACACCAGCTTTTAGAAGTTGGAGATGGAAATTTGGTTGTGATGGCTGGACCTTCTTGCACCATATTCTCCATGACCTCTCTCAAGAAAAAACTGTTTCAGAATCCAAAGAGTAGAATCTCAAATTCGTAAAGAACTATTTAAATTTCATCTTTGTGCTTGAACACAGCTCCCACGAGAACTTTATGTTCAAAATTTTAGGGATCGTCCAAAAGCCCAAGGCACGGTACCTTGGGCTTTTGGGTTTAACTAAATTCAAAAGCACCTAAAGTACTCAGAGAAAATTTATAGTGTATGTGGAGGGCACCTTATATTCATGAATTTCCCACCTAGAAATTGGGAGGGATATTATGCCTACTCCTCAAGGGTGCAAGGGAAATTATGCCTGCTCCTCAAGGGTGGGAGGGAAATTATGCCGACTTATAGGTGTAAGAACCCTCCCACTATTGAGTAGGCATAAGAACCCTCCCCTTCATTGGCCTCCTGATCTACATAGGTTTGGTTCATGATAAATTTTGCCTTGTGCTTTATGAAAGGTAAAGCACATGGGTGGTGGACATTCCCAAAATGCGGGGTCGGACTGGGCTATCACCTTATCTTAGGCCCTTATTTTGTGAATGCCCCGACCCTAGGGCTTTACCCTACACTAAATTCAGCTTTTCTTGGATTTTCAAGTACAGTGGACACAGGTTTTCTTTTGTCTATTTTATTCAAAAAATTTGACATATCAAGTCAATAATTTTGTAAATTTTCAATGTTTCTAGAAATGATATATTCTAGTGAAGATGTTTCATTGGAACTAGTTTTGTAAGATGGGATTTTGGTGATCGTCACTATGACAATTCCATAGTTGTTCCAAATTATAATTCAAATCAAATTTCATTTTAGAATCGTTTTTTTTTGGTTGTTTGGTTGTATTTTGTTATTTATTTTGCACCTTTCCAATGTTTTTTCCTTTTCTCTATTTGTATTTTATTGTGAACTTCTCTAATGAATTAAACTTGTGTTGGCATTTTGCCTAGCAAATCAAGAATGTAAATAAATATTAATGGAACAAAATGACATCTAGTGAAATTTACAAAATTTTGTTTTTTGAAAAAAAAAATTGATTACGACAGAACTATTATGTTCACACAAAATAATTTAATCATTGTTAGTGGTAATTTTAAGTAGCACAGAGACCAAATTTGTGTTGAAGTCATTCAAATATTATGGTTTGCAATGAAAAATAACATAATAGTACAATGACAAAAGGATAAAGACAACCTCACTTTATTTTGGTAATTTTAGACTCTAATTTTTCCATTTTGAAGATGGATAATGTTTAGGCCATGTAACACAATTAAAGTAACACTTAGGCAAACAATTAAATGTTATTTTTTTTAAAAAACCCTAAGCATTTAGCATGAAGGACTTTGAGAGGCATTCTTACCCAAGGCCAATAAAAAATCAAATATTCATCAAAGAATAAAAATTCAAAATCAACTCCAAAATCATTAAGACAAGTACACCAAAAAAACTAGACACACACTAGTTCTACAATTGAAGGTTCCTACTAAATATGAAACCATCAAACCAATAGCCAAAAAGAAAAAGACAATAATTAAAGGTTTCAATTTTATTTTCCAATCAAAAGATGAAAATCGAAGGTTCTCCTCTACACCGAAAATTTACTTAAAGCAAAACCTTGAAAACTAGATTCAACCAACGCTATAGAATGTGACCATTCATTTGTCCAAAACAACATAACGCATCGTAATTGTTGAAGGTTACATGACGTTAAAGCCACACCATTGTGTGGCACAAAAAATGCCTAATAACTTGAAGTGCAATTGTGAGGAATATGTTATTCAGCTTGATTAATTTGAAGTAATGGAAATAACACTCCCCCACCTTACATCCACCTCAATGTTTGAAGTTGTTTATGAACTAAACATCAATGACAAAAACAAGGTTGGTTTCTTTGGTTTTTAAGTTGTTCAATATGCTAATTGGATGGGTCTAACTTGTTGATGTTTATAAGATTTGCAAATAAAAAACAAATGCATTCTTCACCATGTATCCAAGTGTTGGTGCCATGTGATTGACAAGGCTTTCAACTTGCAAATATTAATGTTAAAAGAATAAGCATTTATGATCCAAATGAGATAACCTAATTTTGCATTCTGGTCCATTATTATTTTGAATCATGATGTCAAAAGTCCAATGCCACCAAACATCTTTAAGTTTATTATGAAGGCTTGAAGGCCTATCTAACATCACAAATAATCTAACATTAAAAAGACATTAAATTCAATTATTTAGTTCTTTTTCCATGCTACTTTAATCAATGTTCTTCATAACAACTCATCATGTGAATGTTGACAAGTTAATTTAACCTACTAAACCATATGCAACAAGGCACCTTAATCAATAGCATGGAACATATGGATTGTATCTAGTACTATGTTCTTCAATTGTAAGCTCATGCAAACTACAAAGAAACAATGAATTAAATACATACCATCAATGATAGGTGGTGTAATCACTAATTTTGTGAAACTTCAATTTCATCTTGCATCCACCAAACCATTGGACTAGTTATCAAGGTCACAATTGACCATGAACCTCCTGCATTTATTAGATCATGGAACATGTGGCATCATTATTCTTAGATCTTGAAATTATGCTTTAAGTAAGAACCCATCCAATTTTTCGAAAGAGAATGCATTCCTTTTTTTCTAACTTTCCATGAAAAAAGAACATAGGAAGAAAGGTTAAAAATTGTTGAACATGACATGAGGTTGACTCCAAATTTGCACGATATAGGTACAACAAAAAGTACTTGGAAAATAACATGAAGGCATTTCTCACCTTTCAATCTAGATATTTTCTCTCCTAGCCTATTTGGGACACTAATGCCAAACCAAACTACTAAGAAAAGAAAAGAACAAATCCTTTACATACAACCTATTTTCAAACTTTAATGACACCTCTTTTTCCACTACCTATGTTTCCTTATTTACCCATGAATACATTGTTGTTTCAATTGTTTCTTTCAAATAATAAAGTGAACATTTGATGACCCTTGTTAAAGCTACATGCAAGAATAGGTAAAATAACAATAAAAACCTTTATGAAATTGTGGAACATTTTATGTTTTTAATTAATTGATCCAATATAAGATTTTTTCATTAATGTGCATTGATTTTCAAATTTCACAATGTAAAAGTACGTTTCGAATAAAATAACAAAAAGAAAGCATTTTGTTTAATGACTCATTGAAATATATGATGATTTTTCATTGCCTAACTTAATACATAACTTTTATTATTTTTTTCCAATTTAAAAGTACATTTGAACACATATTAAATCACTATGTTTCAAATGTACTTTTTAATTTCATTTTTTTGAACTAGATTTTTTATAAATTAATATAACATCATTGATGGTATTTGACACATACCTTCACCCAATTTTGTGCCACATTTTTAATAATTATATGCATGACAAAAGATTTATGTGGAAACTTTTTTTTTTAATGTGTAATTTACCATGTTTCCACCCTAAATTAAAAAACATTATGTATTTTTTCTTCAATCCATTCTCCTTAGCCTTGTTTCAAAGCACACAACTTAAAGGTTACAAAAGTGGTGGCTAGATGAATAAGAATTTCATGAAAGTTTTCTTAAACCCTAGCCATCATGATTTGTACAAAAAATTGCTACACCTTCAAATTTTCAAATGCCATGGTTGGAGTGGTGTCAAGGCAATTGTTTTATAGGGCTAAAAACCCCCAATTTATAGGTTCCAAATTGGGTTTTGCTTTGTTCCAATAAAAATTCCACAATCTAGGTTTTAAGGTGATGGTTTTCATTTTGATAACATATAGTTAAACTAATTGAAAATTGATTACATTTCAAAAAGCATCTAACATTGGTCTCTATGTGTCTACTTACGCCTTTCAAAAAATAAAATCGAGTAATTAATCAATACTTGTTTGAAACATCCTATATGTTGTTTGGATTGTTGTTAATTGATTAAAGTTTTGTTGAATCACCAAATTTCACTAATTGGGTATTCAAGAATTGAAAAAGATACATTTCTATGTTGTTCATTATATATTTTTTACATTGTAATACAATATAATACAATTTTTAAGGACAATGACTCTAGTTTTTTTTTCTGTTGTTGTAATGGAAATTGGTTGGTGTTTGACATTTTTTAATAATTAACATTGGCCACATGAAATACCTTGATTTGTTCTCGAAAGTTTTGTAAATTCAAAACCAAAACTTTAGGTTGACCAGATTACAATTGAACATTTGTTTCATCAATTTTTTGAATTTTGTGTTGAACCTTACCCAATGTTGTGAATATCATACTAATTGAATCCACTAAGATGCATGGTGATTTTGACAAACAATCCCATGAAACCATGGCTTAGATAAGACAAAGACTCTTCATTGTAAGAAAATGTAAACTTGACAAAGACAAAAATTATATGCTTGGTGATGAATAAGGAAGAAAAAACTTATAGATAAACAACTATGATATAAACACTAGATTGTGAAGCAAGGTTACCTACATAAGCTCACAACAAGTGCATTTACAAGATTGAAAGGTGTTGTCACAATTGGGATTTCTACTTATATTGTTCCATGGAACCTTTTAAAAGTTCATCAACCATTTAAAAAAAATTCATTCATTAAATATTTTAGAAATGTTCGTTAATTAGACTTTTTAAAACATCCACTAACTAAACCTTCTAAAACCTTTTAGAAACATATTATTTCCTAAAAAAAAACTATAAATATGTTTATAAAATATTCATGTTTTTTGTGTTTTTTTGGTGACAATAGGTTCAAAAAATAAATGCATTGTATCTTTCAAGTTGACCTATGTTAATATGAAGACAATTGTAACCATTGCATAATATTTCATGTTTTATGGTGGTGATAACTTAAGTTGGTGTTAATTTTTTTTGGATTTACTTATATAGTAGCATTCATAATATATTATAAGAACATATGGATATGTTTGAAATAAATTATTTTTTGATTTTTAAGATACCAAAAAAAATTCTAAAATGTAACAAAATCTTTTGTTATTTTAAAAATTCTTAAAAGCATTTGAAAATATTTGAAAATGAAATAGATTTGGAAAAATTTTAATAAAAAATTCACATAATAGTATAATATTGAAACTTTTTTTGGACCACAAGATTTTGAAAACTGTTTTGATTTATAAATCATGGAATCAATAATATTTTCACTAAATAACCAATCTTTATTTTAACATATCAACATGACTAGCTAGCGTACTACTTTTTAAGGATTGGCCAAAGGGGGCACTAATGGCAACAAAAAATCCATATTTCTAATGTATTTTGAACCTAGTGAACCTAATAAAACTAGGTCTTTCACTAAAATCAATGAAATGATGTTCAAATTAACATTTTTTTCCATTTTCCCCTTATATCACCCTATTAAAAATCTTTTTCAATATATTAAATGTAGACAAGTCTTGAAAAACAAAGGTTTGTAGGTAATTGAAATTTGCAAATCATTGATATTTTGATGTCATTAAATGGAATTATGGAAAAAAAAATATTTCCATATTTTTTTACCTTAATTATCATAGACATTTGAAATAACATGCCCCAAAGTTTTCAATAATTCCCATAAAATGGCTATAAACAATAAACCCATAAGTGGGTAAGGACCTTGGACATGTTTCAATTTAAAAAATCAACATTGATTGAATATTAATAGTATTGGTGTACTTTCATTCAAAGTTAAAGGATTAATTCATAATGTTTTAATAAATTGAGTCCCTTTTTAAATTAAAAAAAGTCCTGTTTCATTTGTAGAACAATGAATTATATAACAATATTTGTCAAACCTATAAGAAAATAAGCATTGGGATGTTCAAAAAAGTCCATCACAATGTGCTTTTACCCACTTTTTCCTCATTTGGAACTTTCATCTTTCATTATTTTTCAAAACCAAAACTATATAGTTGTCCCATTTGTTCATTTTAACAAAAACAATTTGGTGTAATTGCTAAATTTGTGTTCTCCAATGTATTTACATAGTACAAAAATAAACATGGAATCCAGCAAATTAAAAGAAATTTAACCAATAAATAGTTATGAACTTTTGAATCACATGATTTGGACATCATTTTCAAAAGTCCCTATTTTGATTTTTTTGTTGGATTGATGTTTGTCTTTTCTAACATGTATGTCAAAAAGTTGTTTAGTTAGTCTTTTGGTCACTGAGACTCTATTAGTTCACACTACTAGAAATCTTGTCATTTACAACTAGTCACTATGCAACTGGCATGCAATTGGTTGTCGTTTGTAACTATCTTGGTCATGTTTGCAACTACAAATTTGGTATTGTATAATTTTTGGGCCATACGGTTTTGTGTGTAACTAACATGCAACTAAATGTGTACAACATGGACACGTGTCATAAAAATAATGGCCTAAACTTATACATACTTAAATATTATACTTAATATATCTATATAAGCTATATATAATAGTATTATGTACCTCTAGTACTAAGGTTAACCCCATGCTAACTTAGGCTAGCCTAAACTAACCTAGGTTAAATAAACAAAAAAATTAAACTAATCATGGTTAAATTTATTAGATTAAACCGATTATGGCTAAA
>Ga0209611_10006886_pt1 | contig 18406 bp, 11 predicted proteins | sample S1TSphgellanicum_3_FD_187693 | JGI IMG/M metagenome (GOLD analysis project Ga0209611, IMG submission 187693) | Host-associated microbial communities from peat moss isolated from Minnesota, USA - S1T2_Fc - Sphagnum magellanicum MG (SPAdes) (version 2) | ecosystem: Host-associated > Plants > Peat... | reverse complement strand
CTACCGAAAGAACCGACGATTATATAGAGGAGCGTGTTTTCGAAAATTTCCAAAACTTTCGGGAACCAAGGTTCAAAATGTTAGAACCGGGGTTTTGGGTTTTATCACGTCGAGTAAGGGAGTAAATACCCGGATTGATAATCGGAGGGTACAAACGGTTGGTTCTAATACTTGCACAACATCGGTTGGGACCACTGTGCGTTCGGGGTGGTTGGAGTGGCGTAACCATGGGTGTCCGAAGGTCACAGGTACCACTAATAACAGATATTCAAGATGATGTAACAACATAATTTCAATGTGTTAACCAAATAGAGGCAAAATTGAAATACTATGTGTCCAAGTTTTATAACAGAAAAAATTGAACCTACAAAATTTATTTTTGAATTGTTAATAAATCTACATGGACCCACTTATGAATTGTTGAAAGTCCACAATTTTACCAATGTAACTCAAATTCATGTATGTCTTGTCAGTTCACTATCCTTGCGACCTTTATCTATAAGGAAAACAAGGGGAACAAATTGTTTACATACTTCAACTAGTCACATGTAATGATATCTAACAAGTACTCAAAGATTCTACAACAAAAGGCCATGGACAGGGAGGTTATCAAAATAATTAGAAAATGAAAAAAGAAAAATAAAGAAGAGAAAAAAGCTAAGTGCATTGTTTAGTTTTTCACAATGGTTGATAAAGTAGTTCAAAGACAACCAGAAAAATGTTAATCATATTTTAACAATGTTTGATTTATAATTGTAATAAGAAAGACAAGGGACATATTTTTTTCAAAATGTTGTTGTATGATTTAGAATCCATCCCCTATGGTTTAAAGGTGTTGATTTCGAGGTTACACCAAAGGTTCAAAAAAACTAGAGAAAGGGCAATGGTTCGATAAAAATGCAAAGGTCATGTTGCAACAAAGTTGTAACACACCATCAACCCATGAAAATTCACTACAACAAAATGTGTCCTTGTACATCAAATGATTTCATTGGATGTTGAGTGAATTCATTAGTTTCACTAAATGAGACTTAATGGGGATGTACTGAATTCACTAGTCCATTGAATGGGGACTAATAAATTGCACCCGCATTTTGGAATAATGAACATATATAAGTTTGGGGGGGGTGGGGGGGTGGTGGATGAACATGATTAATAACACAAGAAAAGGTAACGAACATGATCAAAACCAAAGGGGTGGGTGCGAATGTGCACAAGAAATGACAACATAAAAGCACAAGGATGGGGGGGAAGGGGGTGTGTATAAGAAAAAACAATGAAAATGATTAAGAACACAAAAAAAAACATTAACTAATACGAAGAACATAAGGAGGGGAGGGGGCACATGTAAAAGAAGGTGATGAACATGGTTAAAACATAAGAAAATGTGATGATCACATTCAAAAGCATAGGGAAAAGCAATGACCAAAATTAGGAGCACAAGGAGGGGGGGTGTGGAAGAAAAAATAATGAACATGATCAAAAGCACAAAAGAAGGCAATGATCATAATCAAAAGCATAGGAGAAGGTGATGACCAAGATTAGGAGCACAAGGAAGGGGTGTGCACATATGAAAAAACAATGAACATGATTGAAGGAACATAAAAAAGGTGATGACCATGATCAATAATAAAAACACAAGAGAAGGTAATGACGACGATCAAGAGCACAAGGAAGGGGGGGCATGCACAAAAGAAGGCAACAACCACAATTAGGAACACAAGAGAAAACAATGATACAATCAAGATTGCAAAGGTGAAAACTATGATTAAAAACATACGAAAATGTGAGAACAATGATTACAAATAGTTGTAGGAGCAAAAGAAAAGGCAACAACCACAATCAAGAATGTAAAAAAAGGCAACGACCATGATTTGAATGGAGAAGGTGATAATAATGAATAATAATAATTGTAAGAACACAGAAGAAAGTGATGACATTGATTAACAATAGTTCCAAGAGCACAAGAAAAGGTGATGATGATGATCAATAACAATTACAAGAGCACAAGAGAAGGTGATGATGATTATTAGTAATACATGAGCACGAGATAAAGCAATAATAATGAATTGTAGGTGGAGGAACATAAGAAAAGGCGACAACATGATGATCAACAAGTGAAAAAACATAAGAAAAGATGATGACAATGATCAACAAGAGGAGGAACACAAAAAAAAGTAATGATGATGGTCAATAGTAGTTGTAAAAGCACAATAGAAGGCAATGATCATGATTCATAGTTGCAAAAATACAAGAAAAGGCAACATTGATGATCAATGGTTGCAAGAACATAAGAAAAAACAACGATAATGATCAATAGTTGCAAAAACACAAAAAACAAGCAATGATGATGATTAGTAGATACATGAACATAAGAAAAAACAATGACCATGGTGAAAAACACAAAAAAAAATGACAATGATAATTAACAACAGTTATAGGAACATAAGAAATGACAATGATCATGATCAACAACTATACGAACATAAAAAAAACAATGATGATGATTAGTAATAGTTATAAGAACACAAGAAAAAGGTGATGATGATGATTAACAACTATTGGAACACATGAGAAGACGATGGCCACGATTAAAAGCACCAAAAGAAAACAACTACCAAGTCTTAAGGTTAAACAACCAAGGCTTTGGTTGTAAAAGTAGGTTTTCTTCAACTTTATTTATTTTTGGTAGCGATGTCCTTCATTGATGGATTATGAACACTGTAAAATAAAGAAATAAACTCATTTTTATTGAATTCCATTCTGTCAATGGTCAGACCTTGTCCGCTTGTCAATGTTGAGTGTGCATTTGAAGGGAGAAAAGTGTTTGATCATAGGGAGAACAAGTGTTTACTTTACAAAATTTCAACTAATGGATCCTCTTCTTTGGGGAGGCATAACTTTCACATCTCTCCACCAAATCACCTGATTTTTGCAGATATGATGTACTCAGAGGTGAGGCACAAGTTCTCTTCCAACCCCCCTACCCAAAAAAAGCACTTCTAATGCGCGACTTCTTCTGGAGTCCTTATGGATGCAAAGACCGACCTAACTACCTGAACAAAAACTTGGATATGAGAAATATTTTTGCAGGGTCACATCCTGAGCCCCGCTGGAGATGCTCTAAGAGCGAGGGAGGAAATGGATCACATCACCTTAATTCATCCAAGAAGCATATGCTTATTCATCCGACAAGAGCATTCCCTTCATCCCGTCCATTGACAAAGGGCCTCTGGGAGTGCAACGGAGGGAGGCGTGCAGCTTGGCTTCGTGTCTCTGTGAAAAGCACACACGGTGTTGTGTGGCATAGCATGGCAGTGGCAGCAGTGACACAGAACCTGCTGTTGCCATTTGCTCCTTTCTCCTGCACCATCTCTCATCGTTCTTCTTCTTCTGCCATTGCCAGGCTCCTGCACTTGCCAAACTCCGGTGCAAACAGTAGCAGGTGGAGGAGAACGACGGGTAGCAGGTGGAGGTGGAGGAGTAGCAGGACCGTGAGGAGCTTGGTGGTGGCGGCACCGGCAGTGGGGATAGTGCAAGCAGGAGGAGATATGGTAGTGGAATTGGTGGTGGGTGTAGCTGGTGGCCTCATTCTTTTGTCCGCCATTGCTGTCGGCCTCTCGTGAGCTTTTTTCACATTCTTATTTCCCCAAATCCTTAACTTGCTGCAAACAAAACTTCCTTTTTTTTTTGTTTCGGAGTTCAGGCTCAAACTTTCTTTTTTTCAGTTCAGGTTTTATTCTCATGGTGATCTGGGACTGGGGAGAAAAAATATATTTTCACGTTCTTTGAGTAAGAAGAGGATCGAATTGTGTAGGGTTTTGGGTGGGGAGTGGGACATTTGCAATGACACCAGAACCCAAAAAAGCTTCTATCAGAGCAGCATGGGTTTTGGGTTTTTCATGGGTTCTTATGAACTTTAAACTCTAAAGCTAAAACCCCCCCATGGCAAAATTTTGGAAGGATTTGCTTAAGCATAAGAGCCTGCTTGTCAATTTGAGACTACCACGTACTAACAACCAAGTCCATTTTCAAACCCTAGTTTTTTGAGAGCTGGATCCATTGTTGGGTGAAATTGTGCCAAGAATTTTGTAATTACCATGCATTCTGATTTAAGGACTGCTTTTTGTCTGCGGTGCATGGTAGGATTGCCTGTCATCCACTTTGGCTTGTCCAATGGGTTCAAAAATTTCAACCTCGTGTTCTCTATCTTACACCAACAAATGGTATCCCCTTCTTTTCTCAACTTTCATCAATATGAGCTACAGTTTAGTTGGCCCTTCTCCATTTTGACCATGAAAACAGTGACCCTTCTCCAATCCAAGATCATCTTAGCAAGGTTTACTAACTGATGCAATGGAATTTTTCCAATTCTTATTACACTTCAGCTAATCATGTTTGCATGGGTAGTTTGCTGTTTTGATGTGATCAAGAAATGAAATTTTTCCTCTCACAGATTTCACCAGTTTTTGTTTATAGGTCATGTTGAAGTTCAAATATGGTCTCTAAACAACATATTCATGTCTCAAATTTGGTCTGCAACTTTTCCCATGTGCAGAGAAAGTGATTGCACTAACTTTGGATGATGGCCCTCATGCGCACATTACACCTCAGGTATCTTCCTTCTACTCTTTGATTTCCTGCCTAATTTGAAGAAAGTTGAGGTGGGAAAAACAAAAACCAAAAAAGTCAGGATCTTGTGTGTAAGTTGTATATTTGGAGATCAACTTAATGTGAAATTGTAGTGTCTGTGATTTGTCCACAGGGTACTGATGAAGGAAGCTCAGACTATGCTTATAACCGTTCCATGATTGTGTTTCATGGCTAAACTTTTCTATCTTACTAGTGCTTCAAAATAATGCTTTAAAAGCATGGGGGGATCCGTTTTTCTGATATTTTGTTGTGAAAAGATAACTTTCTTCTTTCTTCATTCAAGCTATCTGGATAATATTAGTTTCTTGATTTGTTCATGTTTGCTGTAACCTTGACCTACATTTTGTCTTGAGAAAATATAGTCTTTTTGGTTTTCAAGGCTCTTGTGATGTTGTGTGGATGCTTCCCGTTTCATTGAGGGTCTCTAAACAACATATTCTTGAGTTGTGTGGGGTTGAATAGAGTGGAGTGGGTGTTTTGTCATCCTTTGATTGAACGGTATTTGATTGTGTCTGTTTTGTCCTTCAGTTGCTGGAAACTCTGAAAGATAATGAAAGCAGAGCAACATGGTTTATAATTGGCAAACACATGGATCCTTGCCCCTATTTAGTGGAGCGTATTTATGCTGAAGGTATGTAACCTGCAGACTGACCCATTTGGTTCTAGAGTGATAAGGTTTCTTTACTAGATCTATTGCAGAGCCACATTCACTAACTAAAGCTTAATTTAACCTGGACCTTTTGAAGGCCAAAATTTTAGAGTTTCTTACATACTGATAGGTTAGGAAACCATGCAGGCTCCAAGTCACTGCCAAAAAATGCTTCATTGTGGCAGGTTGCATTAGTCTCCTTTTTGGAGACTAATGCAAGAACTAATGTAACTTGTCTTCTCTTCTCACATTTGTTTAGCACATTAATCTTGCATAAGTCCACGGTGGAATATGCATATGTGGGCTCCTAGAAGACATGGGGAATCCATGTGGTAAGTCTCTTATCATGGGCACTAAAATGGATTGTCAGTAAAGGTATTTTTCAAGTTGACAATAGAAAAGAGTAGCATATGGCAACAATATCTTAGTGTTTCATTGCATGAATGACGATTTTCAGGATGCAATTTTGTTTCCCGTTCTGCCTCTTTGACTAAGTTCTGCCAAGGAAATAAATTTCTTCCTTTTAAGCATATTGACAAAGGTTGACAAGCACTTAAGTGAGTGGGATAATGAAATCTGTGAGCAACACCTGGGCCAAGGATTAGCTGTTTTTTCAGAGAGCTTACAGATAATGTGATCTCTTGAGTGGTGGTTGAAGCAGAGACCTGTAGAAATCTATAATTTCTGTGAGGCTTTGCAACCTGATTCTAGGCTTCTTGCATCCAGGTCATGAGGTGGGTAATCATACAATGTATGATGTGGCTAGCTGGCGCCTTTCTAAGGTCTGTTTTTATCACCAAGTGCTTAACAACCTTTCTCAATCAACTGTAACTATAAGCTTCTGTATTGTAAAGTTCTTGACAACCATATGTGTATGGCTCTTATTCTCAGCAGTAGATCTCTCTTTTTAAGTGGTCACTTGCCTTCTGATTCATCACACCTCAGGTAATATGGTGTGGGGAGGAATATGGTTCTTGGTCCAAATCACTTGTTCCCCAGCCTCTGAATGCTTTTTTTGCCACATGAAGGAAGAATTCGAGGAGCAATTGATGTCATTGGAGAGCCGGATCAAGAAATATTTCCGTCATGATGCAAATGGCAATCTCATAAAATGGTTTCGACCAGTAAGTTCATAGCTAAATTTGTGTTGAGTGGATTCTATAGGGGCTTTCAGGATGTGAAATTCTTCAGCTTCAAAATTCATACAAGCACAATAGAGAGATTTGGATCTCAAATAATTTAGCAGTGCTTCTAAAATCTTCATTAGAGTCTTGTGGTTTTGGTAAGATTTTTGATCTAGATATGTGTCAAGGAATCATATAGGAAAGATATGTTTGAGACTACATTGCACACTTGCAAAATGTGGCAGGGCCATGGCTTTTATAATGAGAGTATACTGAAGACATGTGAGGCTCATGGCTACCGAGTGGCATTGGGATCAATTTTTCCCCTTGACCATATGTTTCAAAAGCAGGCCAAGCTTCTTGTGCAGAATGTGCTTTGGCGGGTACACTTTTGATCCCATCTTTTTTGTTTCCCTGGAAGGATATCGTATTAGAGTACTGTACTTTCTCAATTCAGCTTTGATTTCAGCTTTTCATGTTGCTTTGTCATTGTCATCATTTGGACCTAAAACAATTTCCAGCTAGGTTGGAGGATCAGGAGATATTTCTGCTCATAATGAGACTCGCTTGTGATAATAATGGGAGGACATGCTAGCTCCTGGTGCAAAAGATGCTTGATATCTGAGGAGGTTTGAGCCTCTGGTGTCACATAGGTGCATCCTGGAGCAGTTATCATATTACATGATCGAGTTCCTCAATGGGAGCAAACCCCAGAGGTAAATTGCTTCATATCTAAGAATGCAAAGGCCAATGTCTGTACAAAGCTTATCTGGCAGTCTTGAGGTTCTTCTATTTCCTTGTGGAGGTTACGTGTTTTCTGGGTACAAACATCTTGGACACCCTATGATGCCATTGTAGTCACAGTTAGTCACATGGGATGGTTCCAGATGATGCATGGACTTTGTTTCCTTGAATTTGACCTTTTCTCAAGATTTGTCAATGGAATTGAATGTGTGCAAAAAACAAAGAGCCTTTGACACTTAGATAGAGTTCACACAATGGGGAGCCTCTTCCCTGCTGCTATCTCTTGGAGGTGACCACCCATCTCAGAACCTTTATAAGTCAACATTGCTTACCCTGAGACTGGTTTAGTGGCTACCCTAAGGTGCAAACAGTGTAAAATTCCAGCTCTGTTTTTCCTAGAGCATTTTCAAGTAGGTTTCCAAGCTTAGAAAGCTGTGTGTGAGGCAGTTACACCTAGCTGGAAGTTTCACCAGCTACTCATTCAAGAAGCAATTATGTAGCAAGAAGGTCCTCTGGCAGTGACTTGGAAGCAACTTTTTGACTTAGCTTCTTGGGTTTCAAGGATTGATATTTAGAGGAGTCTCTATGTGGTTGCATTGAAAACTGGACTAAATCTATCTTCTTGGAATGTGGTTGAGGTCTATTTAAAGATCACACAATGTTGATGGATGTGAGATTTCTGAATATAAAGCTGAAAATCTCCAGGTGTTGCGGATGCTACTACCCGAGTTGAGGAAAAGGGGGTACAAAATTGTCACACTATCAGAACTTCTGCATTTGCAAGGTGATGTGGACACAAAAAAACCCTGTTCTTGACTGAATGGAAGCCACCATCACCTTTGACAGAAACTGGGTTGCTGGTTTTTAAATCAATGTAAATACGCTGGTCATGTAAATTTTCTGCACATCAGGTTTTCAGGCTTTGAAGTGCCAGTCAACTTGTTGGATACTATTTGGAATTTTTGACAGGTACTGGGAATTCAGGATTTAATATCAAGTTTTAGTTTGCCCTGAGATTGCAGTGGGCCGGTGAGGTATTTTGAGTATTAATTTGTGGCCATGCTTGGTTGAAGCATCCAGCTACATCAACTTATTTTTACTGAGTGAAAATTTCCTTAGTAAATGACTAGTTGTATAGTTTAGAACCTTCCAAGCTTCAGCCCATTTTAGATGCAGCTATAATATTGTACCCCAAATATTTGCTGCAGCATTGCAGGTTGATTTGATAGTGCATTCGGTACTGAATTTCCTTCCACCTTATGCCTTTTAGCACAGACCATGGTTCATTTCCTATTTTGGTCCCCATTCTATTTCTTTTTCATTGTGCTCATAGCCAGTCATTATGCAAACTTGGGGTCCATGCTGCTTTGCAATACCAGTGATGATTATTTATTTTTGATTCAACACATCTAACATATATTTATCTATAACAACATATGAAGTGTGTATATACAATGTAGTATATACATTAAAGATGTTTTTGAACAGTGGTAAAGACGTCTTTAAATGCAACTGGGCTGAGAGAAACCAAGAGACAAAAGGACAATGACAAAATCCTAGCCATGAATGTGAAAGCATGCAAGATATGGGATGTATTAAGATAGCTTTGACAAGAAGAGATATATGCATGGAGATAATAGCTAGATCTAGTAGTGAACCCACATTTTTTGGTGACCATGGGCTATTGACCAACTTTCTTGTGGTGCTTTGCATGAGCCATGCTTTCAAAAGTGTTTTAAGGCTTATATTGTGCAAGTGTGTAGTTCGTGTCAAGTACAACTACCACAATATTTTTCATGTTCAATAATTGCTTAAAAGCTTCTACATGTTGACATGGTGCTTTCACATATGGCTTGACTGTATGAGAAGTTCATGTTCTATCCATGTTCCCCCACCAATGGATGACGGAGAGATCACATGGGATTCAAGGTGTTACCACTTTTGACTACCCAACTTGCCTTGGTCCTTCTCTGCAACAATTGTTGCTTTCAATGTAGAAACCAAAATTGATCAAACACACACCTGAGGTAAAGGATGATAGACATAAACAAGGACCAAGTCTGAAAGTTGAAAACAAGGGTCGCTAAATCTAGTGCATGGAGGGTGTGGAAGCTACAACTAGTAAGGTGTTAACTCTTGCAAGTTGAGCATTTCATTTGAATATCAACCTTGCACATATTTGTAATAGGCTATAAAAGTAGTATTAAGAGAAGCAATGAAATGTCAACAAGGATTAGAATCACATTTGTTGCCAACTATCAAAAGTGCCATTATCACAAATGAAGTTAGAAATGACTAGCTTTAAACAATCTCTTTTTAGCACATACCCATGGTTGACAATCCACATTTTCAAAATCCTTCAAAGGAAAGCAAATGGCAAAGTCATGGACCTAACAAAACTATAAGCTTGAGGCTAGCCCAAGAATATCTTTCTTAGCAATTTTGGGACAATCCAAAACACTACACCAAGATCCAATTCTCATGGTCATGTCCAACAAATTACACTTCGCATGTTAACTCCTTTCACGTCTCCAATTTGAGTGATTACTATCTGCATAATTTACATGCATATGAGTAAAGTATGTTATGCATATTTTTATTTGCAAATTGCACTAGTAGATGATTCATGCATTCACATTGCCATTTGCATCCCATCTCAAAATCTCAAATTTGATATATCCCTATTGGTTTAGGGATTGTGCAACCCTCTTGACAAGGAAAGAAATACCTTTTCAAACGGGCAAAAATTCTTATATCTTAAGATTTTGAGAATTTGATTATTGTAATGTGCATGTTGATAAGAGTAAATAAGAGGTTCTTTGCCACTTTAGACTTTGCCAAGGACTTTGACATACTCTAGCTTCACTCTAGAAACTCTAGAAACAAAATTGTTCTAAGAGCTAAAAAAAAGAACCCCCCAAAACATTTCAACATACCATCATCCACATTTTGAACCTCAAATTCTTACACTATTTGATTGCCCTCTTATTCCTTAGAAAGGAAAAAGTCACACATCGAATATGATCGCAAAGCAATAATACCCTTGAAATGTTTCCCCTTCGTGATTGCTGGCTCCTATTTCTTGAAATTTTCACTCTATTACAACAACATACCTAGCAAAGTCATCCCACTTGCACTTCATGTCTTCACCATAAAACTTGACCCTCCTTGTTTCTCCAATACCAAAGAAACTTTATAGACCTTTGACTTCCCTCTCACACTAAAACAAAGTTCAAAAATCACACTTTCACTAACTCACACTCAAGACACTGAAAACGAATTTCCACAAATGACCAAAATCTATCACAAACTTTGCATACAATTATGCCCCATCAATCCTCCTATCCCCCACCCGCATTCAAAGAATCCAAAAATTTCAACAGACCTACTCCACAAAAAAGAAGAAACTCAAAACACACAACTCGCCATATGAGCTTTCTCCTCTCTTTGTCTTCATTCCAACAACACTTCCTTCTATTATACATATAATTTTGAAGCATGCAATCAAAATTTCAAAGAGACACAAAACCCAGAAACAAAGATGAAGAAGAAAACACCTCAACTCAAATAAATCATCACTTCTGATTTCCAAGAGGAAAACAAAAGAATCCAAAACCTACTAACCGAAACAGATGAATAGAGATCATTTCTTGTAGAAGAATGGTTGAGCACACACTTACTGGTGTGAGAACATGAGCAACCTTTGAGCTTGCAAACAATAAGAACAACAATTCACAAGAGAATCCAGGGTGCTCAATATGTTATTTATAGCCATATAACCAGTTACCTTCTACACAATCTGAGTCTTCCCACCAACATTAGCACACCCACAGAGTCACAAACACACATAAAGCTTGCAATACCCACCCAACTCAAAATGCCATCTAGAATTGCTGAGATTTGAAAGGTCAAAAAAATTGAGATCAGATTGAAAATGGTAGTGTATTCAGGGAAGGGAAAAAAAAATGTTGAATTTGGCTGGAAACAGAGAACAAGAGAGCCAATTCCAGGTTGCAAAATTCACAGAGGATATCATATACCAAGGGTACACACTTCATTGCTCTTCAGCGTTGCCTGAACCTCCACCAACCCCCCACACCCTTGTCCCTGTCCTTTCACTACCAAACCCACAACCCCAATATAACAATTGTTCAAGTCTTTACCAACTTCTGATTACATACCCTTTCCAAGTAGTTGGAGCTTTCAGCCTCAGAAGTGCAACCAAGAACATCCACAATGCACAATCACCAATGGGCTGCAAAGCTGTGTACCTATTAAATTCTGCACAAGATCAGGGTTGTCATCAAGATTGAAACCTTTAATTGTACATCTGTTTACTAATACAATTTGTATCCTGTTCTGCTAAAACCCATCCCATAGAGATCATGGTCCTTTTCCTTTTGGCCCCCCAAAGACTACACTATTGTAAATCGCACATCAATGTGCAAGAACAACACAACTGCCACACATTAAAATGTGGCAAACAGAACTTAGTAATATCAATAATAGCAACACAGAATTTTCTTCCTAGGCCCTAGTCAATTTCACCCTCTTCTACATCCACATCTGTGCCAGTGGGCTTCCCTTCAGCCTGATTAGGCTCACTTCGAACTGGTTCTTCATGGCTGTCTGCCTGGACATCTTCAATGTCACCTTGATGCTCATCTTCATCTTCATCATCCTTCATGAAGAGACCCAACCGCTCAAGAGGGTTACCACCTTGGAGGGGATATGTGGGAAGCCCATCAGAGGACCCACCATTGGGACTACCCTCCTCACCTGAACTTCCCAACACTTGCTCAATGGGGACAGATCTTAACCTTTCAAGATCCTTCAAGATTTCACTGTTCTCATCAATCTCCACTGTCTTCTCCATCTGTAGAAGACCATCAAGAAATAGAACAAAGACCACATCAGCTAGCCTGCAGACCACACAAGAAAACTATCCACAAAGAATCATCCAGAAGTGAAATGGAAAGATGGGACATAGCAAGTGCCTATATATCCTTGGACTGCAGACCTTTGTGCATGGCTTACTTGCTTCAGCAACAAAAAAATTGGATGCATAAAACTGCTAAGAAACAAGATCAGATGCTTAGATGTTGATACTGAAAAAACAGATTGCAAAGAGAGTTACTTGCTGAAGTGCACGGCGGGCAGCCTCCCTCTCCATCTCCCTCACACGCCTTGCTTCAAGAGCTGCCTCCCTCTTGGCAGCCAGTGCTTCAGCTTGTAACCGTGCTTTCTCTGTAATACCATCAAGTTCTGTCAACAATTGATCATCTGGAGGAAAGTAAATACATCATAAAGCTTGATGAAGTTGCAGAGAAATCTCCACAACAACAATTATAGGTAACATGACAATGAGTGCAGTCATAACCTCATGAGAGTCGCTCACAAAGTGACAGACCATCACCTTCATCACGAACGGCAGTGACAAGCTGCCATGACTACCCACTGAGTTCATCAGCTCCCAACAGTGGGTGTAGATAAGCATATAATAATCTTCCCAAAAACTTGGGCAAACCATTATACACAATCTGCGTCCTGAGTTTCTGTTGCCTTTCCGGAAGCAATGGGAAGACTCAGACGTGATGTTGGCTAGCACTCAAGAGACATTGCTAAATACATCATAAAATACAGAAATATGAAGGTAGTTTATCCTGCTTATGCATACAATTAGATTTCTCAGGCAGCAACGAACCTTCTTTCTGCCGCCTTTCCAAGTCCTCACGGTCTTTCCTCACTTTCTCTGGATCTGCTTTCTCATTCTGATCCACAATAAAAAGCCACAACCATTACAACAAGGTCAATAACTTAATCACATCACAGCAAGGTTACAAAACAGTTAACACATCATACACCTTGGGACAATAAAAACTCTTGGACCACCTACAGATTGTTCTACTTCAATGGTCCTACCTTGTCCACTGGTAATGTCTTTTCCTGTGCTTTCAAAATTGTATCGGCAAATCTTCCCCTTAGCAGTGCAGCCCGCAAAAGCTTATTGGGAGACACTTGCCTCTCAGGAGGAGTCTCTTCAACAGTCACTTCATCCCCTGCAGAAACAAATCACCTGTCAGGAACAAATAAATACAAATGGTTGTTGACGAGAGCCTTAGTATTCTTCCCTATCTAGTTCAGCATGATCACTCCTGAAAACATATAAAACTTAATATTCAAGTATCAAGTTAATCTGAAAAACTTCAGGACCTCAATGAACTAAATCTAAACCTCATGCACAAACAGGGATACTGTCATAAAACATAAGACAAAAGTGAAAAATTGCAAACACAAAGGTCTTGGGACAGCATAAGACTAACTGCAAATCCATGGGTTACGCACTTTTGGTGTTGTCCAGCTGAAGGGCGAGGTTGCCCTTTGAATCGCCAACAGCAGCTGAACCCACGGGTTCCTGCAGCGGTGGTGGCGAACATACCCGTAATTTCAGGCATTTTCAGCCTCCTCTCGACAGAAAGGTTCACTAAGTACACACTGGCATGCTCTCCTGACTTGAACTACAGCCAAAGCTAGAGTAACCAATATCTTCAGACCAGTTTGGCTGCTGTAAGTTAAAAAACAGAAAGCTGCCTGCAATGCAAGAAACCACAACTATAGGAGGGAAAGGTCATGAGCTGGCCCCACCAACATGCTGCCAGAGCTCATCACCTTTCCTTGCCTCACATAGTTGTTTGCTCCTTTCACACTCTCTTCACACCTTTTCATGTGCTGCCTTGGATCCAGCACGAGCTGACTGTGCATCTTCTGCCTCCGACTCACTCCCTGATGAGCTGCCCGAATCAGAGTCTGCAGTTCACCCACATACACAAACTGGCTTCTTGAAAATCCTATGCATTGCCACTGCATCTGAGCATGTTTTGCATCTCAGATTGAACTCTATTACTCAGTGAAAGAAACGCTGATATTCACTATTGATGCAATATTCACACAAGACAAAAATTCGCCCGAGCTCCATCCCCAACAAATTCCCAGAGAACCCTCTATCTATGGTCACGCTAAAGTTTCAACATCCATCTCTGAAAAATTTGCATCCTACTAACAAGGCCTTACTCAATATCCAATTAGAATGAAAGACATCTTTCTACTTTAAATACTTTTCATGATGCATCTAGGAAAAGTTCTATTTATGTCTGAAACTCATTAGACTGATACTTTGCCTTCAGATCTTTGAGACTGGCAATCTTTGCTCTTAAGCTCCTTTGCTTGCTCATTCCATTCCAAGATTCACAATCTTAATGTTTCAAAACCTGTTTAGAAGGACCTAGCCTAGAGTTGTGGCTCCTGCCACAAAGTTGAGCATCTACTTACCACTTGATGACGATCCTGAATCACTACTATCACTGTCAGAGCTGCTTGACTTGCTTCCACCGGCTTCACCACCTCCATCCTTGTCAATCACCACAGGGGCAAACTGGGCAGGGGCTAAATCATCATCAATATCTACATCCTCCTCTCCACCTTCCACTCCTGCAAAGCACATATATCAATATGAGCACTCAGTTCACTGTGAGACTCTTGGATTATATGAACATCACAGACAAAGAAAAGGACTTCCATATCCACAAACAATAGAGTAGATAGAAAAAATCATAAATAAATTACAGGAAAAAAACAAAGAATCAGCAAAGGCTCAGAAACAGATGACCAATGACAAGAATGGTAAGGGAGACATGCATCCACTTGAAAAGGTGGCAATAGCTAAAGGTATTTCATAATGATGGGGAATAGATAAGAAGAGATTTTCCTTAGACCATGGTCAGTACCTGCTCGTGTCTTCCTAGTCTCCCCAGTTGCAACACGTGTCTGCAGTGAACAGCAGAAAATTAGGTGAGGCCAGACAAACAGAAGTGAAGTGCCTGTGCTAACAGAATTAAATAGGTCTTTGTTTTCCTGCCATAATCTCTGTTGAGAAGCAAACTTCCTTTCTCTCCTAACCTCTAAAGTTTCTTCCTAAGTTCTCTTCCACAAGTGTTTACTTCCTTCTCTGTCTGTCCCCACAGTTTCAGCTGCATTGTATGCAGAACAAAAAGGCTGTACTTCAAGCAAGGGCCAATATCACCCTACAATTACTCAAAAACATGCCCCAGTGGACCAGACACTCCAGATTGGGGAGTTTTAGCAGGATGTCTGAGCCACAACAAATGGTTTGTTGAGGTGAGAAACTGCAGTCTAAAACTCAAAATGCTCTGCACAACTCCAATTGCCATGCTCTTACTCAGGTCCTTCAAAACTGTAGGTCAAACTCATCAACCTCCACATGAAGCAGACCCAAAACTGTGGTGCTGTGCCTTCAAACCAAAACAGACAAGGCAGTTGGGTTGGTTGCCCACAATCATCAATTCTCTTCCCCACGAAATTTCATCTCCATTTGCTTTCCTTTCCTTTGGCACACATGATTAGTACACACCGCACAACAACAGCCAGGAACTCAATTGCCTGGAGTGTTTGTTACTCTCACTCTAAAGCAAACCACAACAACAACAGTGTAGACACAATAATGCTCAAAACCTTCCTTCAGTCAATGTGAGCCACTAACTTGTATGCCAGTGTGAGAGAGAGATCCCAGGTAAAGAGAGAAATGACAATGCAACAGGATGAGGAGCTTCAAAGGAATCTGACAGCCAAGAAAAGGAGGTGGGAGAGAGTCACAAAATCCACCTGAGGAGCTTCAGAGAATCCATGTTGAGCTTTTTGATTTGCCTTCTTGGCCTTCTTTCCCCTGCTCTTCATGCAGTTGGTAATGAATCGATCCAACTCCCACAGAGTATCATTATCAAAGGAATCTATGTCTACTTCAATTTCATCCTCATTTTGCCCAACTTCCGGATTGCGTTTCTTGATAATCTGAACAATCCGTTCAAGCTTGTCACCAGGAAGGCTTTCAAGATTAACACTAAGTTTACGTTTCTCCTCAAATGTCATAGGCCGCTTCTCAACATCATCTGGCCTCGGCTTTGCCTGGGCAGAAGACCTAACTGCTGGAGTAGGTCTACTCTTTGCCAGGGATTGGATCTGTGTCTCCACTCTCTTCAGATGCTCATGAAGATCGTGCAAGGAATTATTAGTCTGCCCCATGGTGGTGCTATCATCAAAAGCCAAAGTCTCCTCTTCCACTTTGATCTTCAGATTCTCTTCCTCAAGCTTCCTGGCAATATCCTTCCAGCGGTCATTGAACAAGCCAAGAAGAACCTGAGCCATAACATACACATCATGCCCTTGAGGGTTGTAGGTCATGGCGTTGGCGAAAGTGAGGCGCACATCATCTGCGAAGCTGATGGGAGAGGAGTAAAACCCATTAGCTATTCTTTCCTTCACAGTGCCAAGATCCATGGGTTTATTGATCACTTTGTGATAGTCATGAAGGCCGAGCTTCTCTGCATCTACAGGCTCATTGAAAACCCATGCATGCTTGTGGCTCATGATCCTCTTGAGCAGCGTGCTGCACTGTCTGAGTATGTCTGCCATGCGCTTAGCTCTTGCTGCCTCCACTTTCTGTCTCTTTCCTTCTCTTACATCAAACTTACCTTGAGCTCCTCCTCCTCTTTTGACACCAGGAGTACTGCCCTTGGGCTTGAGCTTCTCTGCAGGAGGCATTTTGTCCTTTCCAGAAACGAACTCTGAGTTGAGGTAGAGCTGATTTGCTTTAGGAGTTCTCTTTTCCTTTCCTTGTGTTCCTCCTGGAGTTCCTACGTCTCCCTCCGTGGTCACTATTATACTAGGTTGCCGTGCAAGACGAGCCTCTCGTTCGGTCATATCTGCTGGAGGAGGAGGCGGAGGAGTGGTGTCTCCTCTAGTAGTAGTAGTAAAATCTTCTGCAGAAGTGGAAGGAAGCTCAGATGCCACTGAGGTTACTTCCTTCCCTGCAGCAGTACTTCCATTGTTATCCGTTCTTGAAAGATGGGCATCACTGTTACAAGCGTTGACACGCGCATCTGGAACGCACACTTGTGACTTGGTTGAAAGAAGATATTCCTCTCGTACATCGATCTTGGCTGCGATGCTTTTTACTTGATCAAGGTTCAGCTTCAGCCTCTTGCGTAGCTCTCTTTTCTGCTCTCTGGAAAGAGAGCCAAGGTCCACGGTGACAATGGGGACTGTAGTTGTTCCTCCCCCTGCTCCTTCCTCGTTCAGGCTCATAGACTTCCTCTTCAAACTCCGGGAGTCATCTGAAGTTTCCAAGTCAGAACACTTGGGAAAACTACTAGCAAGGCTAGGAATCTTCTTCATCGCGTCCTCGTTGCCGCTCACAACAATATGCTGCTGGTTGCGGTGGCGATCAAAAGTGGTGTAGACGAGAGCAGACCCCATGCATGCCACTCACCAACACAACAACCACCACGACATTCCCCCCACCAAACCCTCACATACATCACACATGCAAGGAACCATGCAAGTACGGTTGTTGTAGCAGCAGCAACACCACTAGCTACGGCTACATAGAGAAAGCCCCTTCCGCAGATGCAAACACTTTCGGGAAAACAACTCCCCCTCCCACAAACAAAACACAAAAACAAAAAACCAAGCCCGGCTACTCAAAGTCTGCAAGAAGCCGCCACAGAAAGTTCAAAATCCGCGAACCCGATGAAACGGGATTGAGAAAGGGATGGAAAGAGAGAGAGAGAGGGAACGAGCTTCACAGCTATGACGATCGATAGCTGTGGCTCGTACTGCAAATCAAGAGAGAGCGCACGAACCCCCCCGCATGCATGCCAGAAGAAGCACTGAGATTCAGGCTGGTAGCAAACTAGGGTTTGCAAGTTGAAACCCTAACGGGGCGAAAGTCATCGAATTCTTGAGCAAAACAAGTTTGGAAAAACATGGGTACGAAGCTCCGACGATCCCCGAGCGACAGGAAAGCAGAATCAAGTCCGCCGTGGAGAGACGAGGCGCGAAAGAGAGGATTTGAAGAAGCTCATCGTCTGCCGAAGCCTTCTCGTCGTTTTTAAAGGCCGCCGTCTGCCGTCCACAGCACGCATCCCGCCGCCCGCCCCCTCCCCCACAACCCCGCCCGCGCTCTCCTCCGTGCCACATCGTAGCCGTCCATCTGCAATCGGGAATTCACTGCCCAGTTTCATACCGTCGATTCACCGACAACATCATCCGACGGCTCTCCGTGCTTCTCAACGTCTTAATTGCTGGCAACTCTCCACGAATTTTCTTTTCTTTTTCTATGGTATTTCAATAATAGTATACAGCCCGTGGGCCCCACCACCCC
>Ga0209611_10006885_pt1 | contig 18408 bp, 9 predicted proteins | sample S1TSphgellanicum_3_FD_187693 | JGI IMG/M metagenome (GOLD analysis project Ga0209611, IMG submission 187693) | Host-associated microbial communities from peat moss isolated from Minnesota, USA - S1T2_Fc - Sphagnum magellanicum MG (SPAdes) (version 2) | ecosystem: Host-associated > Plants > Peat... | reverse complement strand
AAAGAAGAAGAAATCGCCATTTTTTCAGAATAGGTTCCAATAGGTCCCCAAAACAAAAATATTCGACGATAAGTGAATTAAGATATTAGTTGAGATCTGGGTTTCAGGACCTCGACAGACGGACAGACGCCACCTGCGGGTTGTGCCATAGAAAAGGCCGGTTCTGCTAGCGTGTGTCTCTCCGCCACCTGCGGGTTCTGCCACAGAAAAGGCCGTGTCTGTGCAGAATTGTCGTCGGACAGACAAAACAAGTGAATTTATATAGTAGATAAGCCCTACATTACATACAAACAACAAACAATCCTACACTCCATCACATGCCCTTTTGAAATCATTTACAACGATGACCAAATTGAAGAAACATACAATGACGAAAAATTTTCCATCATCATTATGTAAAAAGTTGATAATGACAAAAATCCAAAACTTAAAATTTCATTCACACTAAAAGCACATCATTTTTCAAAAAAAATATCCACTTCATTTTTGTTCATGTGCCAACTAAAGCAAAATTTGTTAAGGTATGCTCACTACTATGGCTACATTACAAAATTGGAATTTTTTTTGTTGTTATGCAATTGTCATCAGAGTAGCCTAATGGAAAGGCACCCTAACAACATCTCCATTAATAGGAATATAATGCCTATAGGTAATATTGTGGATAAAGTACAATTTTTAAATAGAGTGAAACCAAGTTTGAACAAGTAAATATGCATAGCTTACATATTGGTCTCCAAATGGGCTAAAATTGTGGTACTTGAATACATTCAACAATAAATTGTTGAATAACTAATTAAATCTCAAATCTTAACTTTGGAAGTCGATTTTTCAACTTTCAGTTTTTGACAAGTAATGTTTATACAAAATAATAAACATGACTCTATTGTTTGTGTGGGACAATTTAAATCTAAATGTGTTTCGATTGTTACATTTTTAAGTTCAAAGATTGATAGGTCTGAAGTTCAAACCCAATAGTTGAACATTTCAATTTTTTATTTTATAAATATTATTAAAATTTCAACACAAGTAATCAATAAATATTTAAAAATTCTGAAAAATAAAAAATTTAATATATGCCAAAACTGGTAAAAACAAAATGATTACTTTTGATTGATTAGGCCATTGGTGGCCAAATTGCACCCTAAACATGGGTTGGTTAATGATGTGGGTATTGTAATTTCAAGGGCTTTATGAAGAACCCAACCATTGAAAATAAAAGATCAAAAGTTTGTAATACTTGCATAGAGAAATTGGTTTATGCACCAAAGGGTCATTTCATGTAGGTGGGAAATTTAATTATATATAATAATCAAATATAATATTTCTTTAAGGTTATTGTGCGATATTTCATGATAAGGATAATGAAAGTATTGCATAGTCAATCATTTAATAATGAGCTTCAACTTGCATTCATGAAGCTATTGTTTAAATGTTTTATCATGTCCACAAAATGTATTAACCTTATTAGATGAAGGTATTATTTAGCAATAGAAATTGGATATGGATTTAAAATTGGATATGAGATACTGATTTTAAAGTGATTTTTGTTGTTGAAAATTCAATTAATGTAAACAACCACAATAGAAATTCCCCTTTGAAATTACTCACGTCTACAATAGGAACAAGCTAACTCAATGTTTCAATAGTAGTTCAACATCACTTGCAACAACACCAAAACGAATGAAAAACTACCAGCTAGGGTAAAAAGTTAAAAACCTCAAATTGTTAGCAATGCGAACAACAAGAATGCAGAAAAGAAGCTCAAGTTGCAATAGCTAGCTTTGACCCTACAACTCCAAGATTAACTTTCATGAGACTTGTAAAATGACTACCTATATTAATAATGCATGAGAAAAATTAATTATGTAATGTCACTAAAAAATCTAAGACTATTGAATCCCTACACAGTTAGCTTAAAGAGAGTTTTGAGATGAACAATTTCACCTACTGCATGGGATAATGAAGATTTAGAACTCCAAAGACGTGATGGAGGATTTGTATGTAGAGATGGTAAGAAGCTTTTAATTTATGGAGCTCACACCTCCTTACTTGTAAGTTGTTGACTGTAGTTCTTTTATCGTTTAACTTTTTTTTTTCAAATTTTATGATGTAATCAAAGTCAAAATCAACATATTTGGGATTAAAAATTGGCCAGTGTTTTTTTTTGGTGGGGGCGAATGGACCAAAGTAAGAAGAAAGAAACAATGATGAACATCAACATTGTCGTTTTCTTCTTTTTAGAACAAACTAAGAAGAAAAAATTTATTATTGTCTTGTTCTAAAGCAGACCAAGAAAAAGAAGATGATGATGGTGAACATTGATGTCATCATCTTCTTCTTTTTGGAGCAAACTAAAAAGAAGAAGAAAATGACAATGGCAATGCTTGTTGTCATCGTCTTATTTTGCAGCAAGTAAGAACAAGAGGATGATGATGGTGAACATCATCATCATCTTCTTCTAGAGTTGAGTAAGATGAAAAAGAAGATGATGAAGGCGATGCTTTCCATCATCATCTTTTTATAGGATAAGTAAAAATAATAAGAAGACAATGATAGTGATGCTTGTCATTGTCATCTTCTTCTAGATTATCTTAAGAAAAAAAAGGTGACAACGATTGCTCGTTGTTGTCATCTTATTTTGGAGCAAAAAAAGAAGATTGCAACCTTATAAGGAAAAAAAAAAAAAAACAACAACAACGAGCAGTTGTTCGTTGTCCTCTTCTTCTTTTGCAACTTTGTAAAAAAACAAAAAAAGAAGAAGAGCTTTTGCAATTGTGTAATAAAAAAAAAATGTAGAAGATGTAAAACCCTTACTTCAGCAACACTCCTCCCACAACATCGTTCCACTACGCAATAATGTTATCCCAATCCCCATCGTAACAACATCAATGTTCTCCACTCCTTTGCAACAATGCTCCTTGCTTTTTCCATAACAACATTACTCCCCCACTCCTCCCACACACAACTTCACCTTGTAGCACTTGTTTCACCTTAGAATGCTCCCATGCAGTAGCCACAACAACAACTTGTGATAATAGTGATAACAACCTATTGCAGGTTTGGGGTTTAGGGTTTAAAAACACTTGGGAAAAAAAAAACGTAGGTGGGAGAATGGGGTAAATATAGGGGTATTAAACAAAATTAAAAAATAAAAGGTAGGCAAAAGGAAATTTTAATTCAATCTTTCTTATTGCACTAGGTTTGGTAACTAGGATGAGAATGATTTCATCCCAAACATAATTGGTGCAATCATGGGGGCTGGGTCACTCAAGCTGTAATAATCAACAATGGGATTAGAAGGTTGGTCTCCAATGGGGAATTTTTAATTCCAAAGGTGGGCATGCCCGTTACAACTATTTGATTAAGATTCAAAACAATTGGAAGAGGTATCTTACTTGATTTCCATGTGCCTACTTATTTCCATGCTTTATGGAAACCCCTTAGTTTTGTGATTTGGACTATATATTATATGCATAAGTTCATTAGTTATTGCATGGAAACTATGATAGGCATTGCAAATGGAAATTACAATTACATATAAAGATGACAATTGCACAACTAAGTGGGGATTAATAGTTTGGTATTTATTGGCGATGAATAGAGTGGATTGAAGTTAGGATGATGGCTATAGGTAATTTCCAACTTGTTGTCCGGTTCTTCCTTTTTGAGAAAACCTTTAATCTAGTACTAACATTTTAAAATTTATGTGATGATTTTCTAGGTACAGGTTTGAGCCAGGTTCTTCCAAATTTTGAACCCATTGATTCTAGTTTTATCACATTTTTTCAAATTCTAAAACCTCTAGACCTGATTTTTGAACTAGGTCTGATTCCATGTACATACTACATAGTCCCCAAAGTTAAAGTTTATGTGAATACAATTTTTTAGGACAAATTAAAATAGGGGTATATGTAAATATAAAGTTGAATAACTAATTAATGATTAATGATTAATTGTAAAGTTTGGTCTACTTATTAACTATTGAAAAAAGTCCAACTTTTTTACATGTATATCTTTACCTTGTTCTCAAAAATATTTTTTCACGATTCCAATTTTAAATCTAGAAAAACATTTTTTCCATGGTCAAGTTCTTGTGCCAATTCCAACAAGTTGAAATCAACTTGGGTCCGGGTTACAAGAACCTGACCTTGAACTGTTGGTTTTTACCCTTCAAATTGAATACCCTCATAACACTAGTAATTTCCTCATTGAGAATTTGAATGTTTATTCTCAAAAAATCTTACATGCACAACATGGTAATAGATAGAATTAATGACTAATTCAAATATGCAAGGTTTCTTTGTTGAAAAATCATTTCAATGGAAAAGTGAAAAGTAGAAAGCCAAGACCAGCAAAAGTCCTTTCAACATATGAGGAAGAAGTTGCGAGTTGGGTTCTCAAAATGCAAGAAATGGGCCACGCCTAGGTTAGTGTTTAGTAGTTAAAATTCAAAGTTGCTAAAATAGTGTAAGAGTAGCCTATTCCATTCACCAATGGTATTCTTGGTGTTGGTTCAAGAAGGAGCATCTAGATCTATCACCACAAATGGTCCAAGGACTTCTAGCTAGTTGTGCAAAAACATTGACCAATGACAATTGCTCTTCATTGCACAACTTGAAAGAATTGTATGAGAAATACAATTATCCTCCATATCACATTTGGAATTGTGATGAATTCCAAGCTAGCCATAATAGTGGGGGAAAGGTTCTTGCAAAAAACTACTAACATTATGTGCATGGGCTAATTCCAAAGGCATCGTGTGAATGGACGTCAGTCCTTGCATGAGTCAATTTAGCTAGAAAATGCATTCTTAGTTGATACATGTTTAGAGGCCATTGTTGCATGCACAATTATTGGAGGAATATGAGGCAAGGCCCATTATGGGTAAGCAAGAAGGTAGTTGTAGACTAAAATGTGCATAAAATCATGTAATGATATAGTTTTCACTTCTTTAAGTTAAAATGTATGGTGCATACATTTTGTTATTATAATTATCTTAGAAGGCTTCAATTTTATGATTATAACTACATTTACCTTTGAAGGAAATGAACCAAATATATATATATTTGAAATGAAACACTATTTAATTTTATGGCTTGCAATGTAACAATACACAAAGAATGTGCACATGGATTCATAATTTTCAAATTTTGTAATGATGGTTTCATTTACTATTATACAAAAAACATAAATGTGATGAGAAATTGAAAATGGAGGTTTCCAACCCAATTTTGAGATGACATGAAAGTATAAAAAAAATTTAAAACACCAAAACATGAAGACAATTTATGAAGTGCTTTTGGACACTTTTTTGGGTGGAATTTGTATATATTTGTTCAAGATACTTATATCCTATCAGGTTTACAAATTTTATAATTAATTAGTATATGGAAAACATGACTATTTTTTCCCAAACATAAACATCAAAAAATTTAACATATTTTGCATTGTCAAAATTATTTCAAAAATGTCCTATTAAAGATTCATGATTTTTGGTTTTGATTCACCATATACTGTTTGTTATTTGACAAACACAAAACATGGATGACAAAACTTTTCCATGCTTCAATTTCATAATTTATAGATCAATATTATAAATTGATTGATTTATAGTATATCAATATTGTAAAACCATGTCTTTTATGTTCCTAGCATTGTGATTATAATGATTAACATAACTATATTTACTTGTTTGAAATGACTAAAGGGACTTTTTTGTCTATTTGTCCCTTTCCAAAAATAAAAATGTTTTATTTAAGTAGGTAAACAAAAAAAATTAGTCAAATTTAAAAATATTGGTTACATGTGGACTAGGTCATCCTTATAATGTGGTGTTTGTGCCTACTATGGTGTTAATTTTAGTCCCTCCATGGGTGACATGGCTTGTTACGTACTATATGTGCCAAATTTAGGTGTGTAGAACCCCTAAACATGTAGGTATATAGGTAGGTTCAACTTTGGTAATAGATGGATTGGTGATAGGTACGTAAGTAATTGTGAAGAGGCATATTATATGTAGGTTGTGGGTACATAGGTAGGTAGGTTGTTTACCAAAACCTTATTGTCATCCAACTATGTGTGTTTTTGCAAGTAGTGTGCAACTAAGTTGCATATTTTCTACAAAAATATGATGCACTTATAAATAAAATTTAGCACATCTGAAATTTATGAAGGTCCATTATAATCACAAAGTAGGTGCACACAATGCCCCTCTATGATTAGAATATCCACTAAATATAAATGATTTTGATAAATGTATTTTGACTTGATTTGCAAGTTGCACAAATATATTTTAAAGCAATTATGATGCAACAAGCATACCACCCTAAATTATATGGTCATGCCATGTTTACACATTATGAACATGGCAAATTCAAACTAGCGCACCCATTACCATGTCATCCATGAGGTCATTTGGAAAAAGGGAGTATTTTTCTATGCTTCCTTTTATAGACCTTAATTATACACAATTTGGGGTTCTACAACCTATTATGTGAAATATCTTATATGTATATTTTTTATAAGTGTAGCAAAATTGACAAAATACAAAGATGTATGTGCACATCCAATTCAAAATGAATATATTCTTCTTGCAAAAACTTTTTTTAAAAAATTGTTGATATTCAATATCAAAATTCAAGTTATGTGCAAAACTCTAATGCAAATCCTATTTAAGCTTCATGCTCAAAAGTTCAAAAATAATGATTAATAAATCTAACCAATAAATTTGACTAAAATCAAAATTATAACTAGTAAAAGTTACTAGTACTATACATATATTTTTATTGTACATCTTCTAATAAACTACATATCCAAAGATAATTATAAATCTTATTTGTTACAGAAGGTCACAAGAGAATTACTACAAATCTACTACAAGTCTTACTACTATAGATGTTACCATACATCAAAACCACCCTTTAACATTTACCCCCCATATAATCTACATTTTGTCCTTGAAATCCATACACAAATTTAGATTTGGAGTAAACTAAACATTTGTAATTATAGGAATCACGTTTGTAAGATCCATAATAGATACAATTGGTTCTATGATATGTTCAAATAAAACCTCATATTCATGAGTAGTTGAAATAAATTTGACCTTAGGTCCAAATCTAATATGAACATTCAAAGGTAAGATTTGTGGTTTAAATAATGGTATTTCAAAGTCAACTAACTTTTAGATTTTTGAATTAGTGGCAACAATTAGTGCTTCACATTGGATTTCACTTGATATTACATCTACAAATTCAAACCATTTCTCTTGAATTGGACTTGGAGAAAAAACTTGTTGTTGGTGGTACGTACACATGATCTAGATATGTACAACATACGACTCCATTTCATAGATGTACAACTATTTATGGGAATTTCCAGCATTAAATGCCTCGAGAATCATAATCTACATTATGCCTTAAACCTTGTCCCACCACAATTCCAATCTTTGAGGTTTAGAGAAACACTTGAATGTGGACATCGGACCATGTTTGATTTAATAGCAATTTGTCATACTCCTTCATTCAATGTACTATAATCACTAATGGAGTGTTCTATAATTGTTTTACTTGTTCACAATATCAATCATAATCCAACTACAAATCCATAAGTTGTTTATGTTGATCCGCAAAACATTTTTTTGTAGCAAGAGAGGATTCATTTATTTCCTAGTGGTGTCAATCAAGAAGCACGATGTGTGAATTCTCGATCTCCAAATCTTTTCATTGGACCCAAAGAATATTTTATTCCACCTTAGACTTGAATTGTTTTGTTTCAATTTCAAGTTTTTTTAGTTGCTCATGGGTCTCCCAATAGTTAGATTCCTAGGTTTGAACATGGGTCATCACACTCTCCATCTTAACCTTAACAATTACATGTCATACTCATCTAACTTATCATGCATTTTGAATGTTTTTCTTGTTTAACATTCAACTTTTTTTGTAGTTTGAATAAAAAAATTTCATTATCTTTTTGTCTTTGTGTATAAACATTAATCCAATAAATATTGTCATCAAGCTTTTCATTTCATTTTCTTTTATTTATTGCTAATTTAACTATCATGTTCTACTATGAAATTTATGAAATCGTTTAACAAATTTTGCTAGCCTTAGTATTTATGAGCTTTGGAAATGCAACAAATTCAAAAAGATGTTCAAATAATGTTAATTGTTTAAGATGTATGAGTTGAGGCACATATTGAACCAAAAGGTGTAGAACTAGGCACATTAGATTTGCAATGCCAATTAACCATCTTAAAGATGATAGGTAAAGTTGTGGGTGAAAGCACACTATAGGGGGGCCAAAATTGTTGTCACAAATATTTAACATTTAGGGGTTCCATGTTTGAACTTCAACCATGTCATTTTTATAAAGGATTTTCACAATGTTTTTGCATATTATGGTAGGTCAAAATCCAAATGTCAAGTTCCAAAAAAATTACACTTTTCAATTTAATATGATGTGATGTTAGAGTATATTTGTGACAAAAAAAAATGTTACAACATATTTTTTAAATGAAGATATATTCAAAAAATGATTGAAATGATTTTTAGTTTTTATGAAATTTGTAGTATCTATTAAACATTATGATTCTATATGATTGGAATAAAATTGTGAACCATGTGAAGAGTTTGATGATTATCATATCACAAATGGGTGTTTTGGGGGTGATGACCATATGTGGTAAATTAACATTTTGACAAACTATCAATTTCAAATGGAAGAAGACAAAATATGTGAGGTGGGTCATTTTTAAATTTTTCATTTCAAACATTTTTTGGCTAATTGAAACCCAAACTTAATGCAATCCAAAAATAAAAGCAGATTCTATTATACTGCATGTACCATAAATATACCCATTATTCTTTATTTATTTATTTTTCCAATGATATTAGATATCATAAACTCTTTGAAAATCAAAATATAAAACCCAAACATCAAAAATGAAACCCAAAATTAAATGCAACACGTTTTGCAAAATTATACATTATATACATGTCATGAAAGTGCCCAAAATGGCCCCCCCATAGTGTGCTTTCACCCTTGTAGCAACATTATTAATTAGAGGGTTTTGTTCAACAATTGATTTTGATGATCGTGCCTACAACATAGTTGGTTCATATATAGTTGTAGATGGAATTCTATATAGTACAATTCATGTATGTGTTCATTGATAGGTAGGTTTAATAAAAACCTTTAATGAAATTGTTTGCATTGTTGGTGCTAATTGAGCTACAATAGAATGAATAAGTATTCAAGCTTTTGGTGGAAACATAGGTACTCAAATGATTGAAGTTCACATGAACTACATGAATTGTTCAATAATAATCTCTATAGTTGCATCATCTTGCACATCCTCATGCAGATTGTCTTGTGTTTCAAATCTATTAACAAGTACAAGTTGCATACATTATGTCTCCCCTTCTATCATTTGCTCCTCATTAAACTATTGCCAAATAGCCTAATCGGTAACTTTGGTTAGTTTTACATCTAATAGAAACCATTTTCAAAGTAGCATGTCAACTATAGGGTCCACTTAAAACATATTAATCTTTTCGGTCTCCTATGCATCACATGTAATAATTTTCTTTTGATGCTTGGTCCATCATTCTAATTCCATGTTGAGTAAGCATAATGGAACACCAATTGACAAGAATACTTTGATTTACATCGGTCAATGTAACAACAATTTAGTTGTTGAAATAGGCGATCTTTTCCCTTTGATAGATTGCTTGCACAATGATGAAAACCCACAGTTTGTATGGGTCTCACATCTTGATCACAACCTAGTGTTTTATACTCACATAGGCATCAACATATTCAACAATTTTCCCAAGAAAATTGGCAGCAACTACCTTGCTTATAATAAGTGGATCAATCTCCCCTTTGTGGCACACTTTAAATTCTTCATGGAACAATTGTTCATCAATGAAGATTAATTTACCTTGTATTTTGGCTTGTAAATGACCATCTTCTTGCTCACTCTAAGTGCAAAGTAATTATTTAAGGAATGGAAATTTTAATTTGTTTAACAAATTAAAAAAAAACCTTTGCACATTGCATTCTTCATTTATCAGAATTTGATTAATCCTTAAATATTGCATTGCAATTTTTTTTGTATTTTCATCACATCCACAAGATCTAATTGGCATTTATGGTGGCAAGTTATGTGTATCATCGGTTGTTTTTCACATCTTAATGGCATCATGTGTTTTGTTTGATGGAAAACAATTGGAAGCATATAAATGCTTAATATTTCTTCTACTTAAAGTTGTGATAGGATTTGTAATTAACATAAAATTGTAAAAGCTTTTTCTTCACTAGAAGAATGCTTCTCCATTTTGACCCTATGTTTATGATTATGGTGTGGTTAATGTCCAAATTGACTAATTTTGCAACAACAATTATGTTAGTCTTATGTCATTGTAGTCACAAGTGTTTGTAGTTGTGAATGCACTTAAAACTAGGCAAAAAAAATTTTAAGTCAAAATTTTGACTACAATTTGTGATTGTTGTTTACTTAAATAGAAAAATAAACGGAAAATGAACATTTGTCATTCATTATTGATTGTGCATCCATTAATGGATGAAAACTTCGTTGTTTTTGTAACCACTTTAATATTTTCTACCAACTTTACATCAATTTTGCCAATTGTACAACATGATGATTATACCACATGTAAGTAGGTAGGCTAGGTATCTAAGTTAGGTGGTTTATATTAGTATGTTAAATAGACTAGATAGGTACTTAAATTAGGTTAAGTTAAGTAGGCTAAGTTAGATAAATAACTATGTTAAGTAGACTTGATTTACATTGGTAGGTTAAGCTACATAGGTAATTAGGTTAAGTGCATCACAAATTTACTAAGCTTCATAGGTTCATACAAATCTTGTGTGAAATCCAATTTTCATAGGTTTGTACAAAAAATTGCATGAATCCCTTGTTATGGTTAATATGAACAATATTTGTACATAATTAATATCTTAAATATTCAAGTGGATGAGACATTATTTTTGAATGACATACGTGAATGTTCATATTTAATACATAAAATTTACGTATTTGTATGCAAAATTACATCATGATAATTGTATGGATTTAATTAAAATGTAAATTATACCTACCTCACATCAAGACATCATACATTAAAAAAACATCATTTATATATAAATAATATCATCACAAATTTAGCATGTGACGAATTAATAATGAAAATTGTGCAAAATTTGTTTATTCATAGGTTTGTATATTTTACAAATGAATATCATGCATTGATAACACATTTGACACACGGATAAATGTGTTGACAAATGAAATATGATCTTCTAAATGAACAAATATCACACGAATTTCACATCTTCCTGTAAATCCAATTGTCAAATTTGTTTTCAATGCACAACATCAGTGCGTGAAATGTACGAATTATGAATGAGCAAATTTTGCACAATCTCCATTACTAAATCATAGTTAAGTTTGTGATGATATAAATTTTTTGTGCCATTTTTACATTTTGAAACCCATGCAATTTGTATGGACATATTTTTTACAAATTTTGCATGGATTCTATTGAAATTTCATGATATTAGAAGTTTGTGATGTAACATTATAAGACTTAATAACTATGTTAAGCTATGTAGGTAAGCTAGGTATGTATAAGCTCGCTATTTTACTAGGTTAACTAACTACTTAGCTTATACCTACCTACCTAAGTTAAGTAGATAGATAAATTACTTTAGTACATAAATAATGTTACCTACCTTAGTTAGTTACTTAAGTTATGTACCTTTCTAGGTTATCTACCTTACTAGGCTAGCTTTCAAGTTAATTACTTTACTATTTACCTAGCCTACCAACCTACTTCACCTACCAACTTATGATTATATAACCTAAATTACATATTTACCTACTTAAACTAAACTACATACCTACTTACCTATCTTAAGCTATCTACTTACTTACTTAAACTACCTACTTAGTTTAATATACCTACCTAACTAAGTATGTAATAGGTAGGTAGGTAAATAATAAGTAGGTAAAATAGGCTAACTAGGCTAGATACTTATTTATACCTACCTGCATACATATTATTATACCTAGGCTTATGTTAAGCTAAATGGGTAGTTAGGTTAAGCAATAAATAGTAAGAAAATGGGTAAATAAATAAGCTACCTTTGTATGGGACAAACAATGTGGGATAATGTTGTGTTTCTCTTTCATGAATTTTATCCCAAATTCTTTGTCAACAAGTTCAACTTTGTAAACTATATAAATAGGAAATAGTCCACATATTTGTTTGACTTCCAATTTCTACTCACAACCCAAGTCAAGACCAATTGCAACTCCCATCTCAAAGTGCCAACAAGGGTACTCATTCCCATCCCGCCATAAAACTTATTCCTTAGAAGTAATCATCTCACAACAAAACATTATGGGTTTTTTGATCAGTCAAAAAAATGACTATTGTTCTTTTCGACTACAATTGCAACTACGAATCATAATAATCATTATTTAGTTGCAAAGGCCATTGAAATGTCATATGATGTTATGGTTTTGCGACTATAGTTGGTATGACAACTAGTGGGTTTTTTTGGATAGATACATGATTTTTTTGAAATTGTAATAATATGCTTTAAATAATGAAAATTAGTTAATTAAAAATACCATGACTTTTGCAACTAGAATAACGACTTCTAGTCTCACAACACGATGATGTGGCATTCCACATACATGGTAATAAAATACTTGACTATTTGTCAACATGATGATTCATACGCTACTTTGGATAAAATGAGATATTTGTTGGTTGGTCATTATGTTAGAAATGATGTCCAGTCCCTCAATGTAGTTTTTTGTATCAAGATACAAATCCAAAAACTTTACCTTCACTACAACAAATCCCGTCCTTTGAACTTGACACAAAAATGACTATTGTTTTTTTAATTACATTTATAACTACTTAGTCATAACAATCACTAGGTAATGGCAAAAGACATTAACATGCCACATGGCATCATGGTTGTGCAACTATAGTCAATATGACAACTTATTGGGTTTTTTGGTAAATTATCACATTATTTTTCAAATTTTGTTCATTAGTTAGTTAGTGGCAAAAACCATCCACCTTTGGAACTAATAATGATTCAATCTTTCATGATGATGACATGGCATGTTATATGCCAACAAGATGATGTGGTCCTATTTGTCAACATCATGATTCATGTCATTGATTTGATGAATTAATCTCATTTATTAATTAATTAAAATTATTGTTGTCCTTTGTGATTAATAACGATTCAATCTTCCATGTGATGATGAAATGACATATCATTTTGGTAACAAGGTGTCACAAATTTTCATGGCAATCCATGATATTTTGTGACACCATAAGTTTTGTGTGTATTAAATTTATGGCACCAATATTTGACATGGCATGCCATAAATTTTTTTGTGTGCCGTGAAGGTTTTGAAATCATGAATTCACATGCATGTATATGTGTACTAAATAATATATTGTTAACTCGAAATTATGGCTACTATATTAATAACCATTTTGAAAAAGGTGACACATAAATCTTTAACTTTTTAACTATTTAACACATTAGCTAGCTAGGTTTAAGTTTAGGTTAGGTTGGTAGGTAGTAGGTAGGTTGACCTAGGTCAACCTAAGGTGGCCAAGGTTAATTCAAGGCTAAAAACTTTGAACTTTATAACTTTGTGTTAAATATAATTAATATAAAAAATGTGGTAGTGCAATGGATGAGGACTTGTACCCCAGTGTGAAAGTGAGGGGTTCAAGTCTTCATTCTTACAACCTATGATACTTAGGCCACTTTGCTTAGGATAGGTAGCCTAGTTTAATTTTTTTGGGTTATGAATCTGATGTTTGTTTTTAATCTAAGCCACCTAGCCTATATTAGGTAACCTAGGTTGCTTAACATAGGTAGGTAGCCTAACTAGGTTGACTTTTGGTTAGGAGACCTAGGTTAGGTTGCTTAGCTTAGTTAGGTTAAACTAGGTTGACTTTCATCTACATTAATTACATGGGTTAAATTAGGTTGACATTTGGTCATGTGCAATGATTCATAATGTGTTTATAGGTTTTTGACATATGTCATCCATCCATTAAGGCGTCTTTTGTAACACTTAGTTGAATAAAATGATTAAGTTGAAATGACATACACTTTACACATCATACCAAGGTTAATGGTGACATATAATTTCATTATTATAAGAATTTTTTTTAAATCCTAATTGTTAAAACAACCAGGTTTTGCAACTAAACATCCCTTGGGATTAAATGGGTGAAACGACATGGGTTTAACAACTTACTAATCATTAGTCGCATATGTCTTTCTTAACTTCAGTATGTAGTTGTAAAGGCCAGTCACAAAACCCAAAATGCGTTGGTGTTTTAAGCATGATTATTCATGAAATAATGCCAATTCAAGACCATTCAAAAACATTTTCAGTTCCACATCATCTTCACCAATAGTCCATTTTAATATTCTAACAAGAATTATAATTCTCCAACCCAATAAAAATTTGAAAACTAGAGTATACACCACAAGCATTCTTCCCATGGGTGCATCAAATATCCAAACAACATCATGAAAACAAGAACAAGCTTTTGAAAACAAAGTCAAACTTGTTTAGGTATTTAGGTTTTTTTCTAAAAACCCATTTAGATGATTTACCTTGAGCAAGCTTCTGTTTTTTACAATCAGAGCTTCACCAATTACTTGTCACTAGAAGATCTCCCAAATCAATCAGCGCCACAATTCCTTGATCCACAATGAAAAACAAGAAACAAATAAGATAAATTTGCAAGCTCATTATTAAAACACAAAGACCAAACGCTTTCATTTTTCCTTCCTTGATGAATCAAACAAAACAAAAGCTATTTAGCGCAAAATATGATTAACATGACAATGAATGATCATTGTGACCCATCAAACACTGGATTATTGTAATAAACCTTTTCCTTTTCTCTCCTTAGGGTTTCCCTTTAGATCACACACCATCCATTGGAAGCCCACTATTACTCAATTGTGGATGAAGTGCAATTGAAGTGGCATTGGGTTTCACCTTGGTAACCTATTCTCTAAAGGATAGGTTTTGTAGATAGATAAATAGGTAGGGTAATAGGATTTGATTCCAGGGTAAATAGATGTATGTAGATGGTTGAAACATGGCTAAAAGTTAGTGGTTTGTTAGTAGGTAGTTAGTAAAAACAAAGATTGAGGTAACCACCATGGTTAATCAGGGAACTGCAATGCAATGGACACCTTGCATTCCTTTTAGTGTGCCGGTGGTTGTTGGTTTTTTTTGCTTCTAACTTAATAAACCACATCAATTGTTCATTTGATGAACTTTTATAATTTTCCATTCACAATGCATTGCCTAGATGGACATGAAAGCTATAGTGAACCAACACCCACTAGTGCACCAGTTGGCCATTTTGTCCATAGGATGGGCTATGTTTTTTCATTCGGTTTTTGACCATGTGTTAACACAACATTGTACCAATCAACCTTTTTAGCTTGCTAACCTTTGACCCTTTTTATTTTTTTGGTTTTTTTCCCCAACCTTGACATTACTACCTTCCAATCTAGTCACCCTAATTCCCTAGCTACCCTACTAACCTAATTACATTATTGAGCTACATATTGGTTCTACCTACCAACCTCGTACTTATATGCCTTCTATTTTTTCATGGCTAAACCTTTCTCTTGGTTAAACCTTTGCCTTTTGGCACAATTTTTAACAATTTGTGGCTAAACCCATATATCTTAGCTCAACCTTTTTCTTTTGGCACAACTTCTAACTCTTCTTAGCTAAACCTTTTCTTTTTGGCACAATTTTGAACTCTTCTTGGCTAAACTTATATTTCTTGGCTAAACCTTTTCCTTTTGGCACAACTTCTAGCTCTTCTTGGCTAAATTTTTTCCTTTTGGCACAACTTCTAATTTTTCTTGGCTAAACCTTTTCCTTTTGGCACAACTTTTAACTCTTCTTGGTTAAACCTAGATCTCTTGGCTAAACCTTTTCCTTTTGGCACAACTTCTAACTTTTCTTGGTTAAACCTATATCTCTTGGTTAAACCTTTTCCTTTTTGCACAACTTTTAATTCTTCTTGGTTAAACCTATATTTCTTGGCTAAACCTTTTCCTTTTGGCGCAACTTTTAATTCTTCTTGGTTAAACTTATATTTCTTGGCTAAACCTTTTCCTTTTGGCACAACTTTTAATTCTTCTTGGTTAAACCTCCATCTCTTCATGGCCAAACGTTTACATGTTAACAAAATCTTTATATCTTCTTAGTTAAACATCTATCTCTTGGCAAAACCTTTACTCCTCAACAAAACCTATATATATATATATATGGTTAAACCTTTACCTTTCGATAAAAAAATTAATTTTTCTTGGTTAAACTTATATCTCATGACAAAACCTCCATCTATTCATGAGTAAACCACCACATGTTGGCAAAAGTTCGATATATTATTGATTACTTTTACCTCTTAGCAAAACCTTAACCTCTTCTTAGATACATTTTCACCTTTGAATAAAACCCTTATGTGTTCATGGTTAAACTTCACTTGGAAAACCTTTGAAATTTTCTTATTTAAACTTCTACATTTTGGCAAAACCTTTTTTTTTGGGGCTATATTTTTACTCTTAGTAAAACCTTTACATCTAGTTGGTTAGACCTCTACAAATTGGAAAAAATTCCAATTTTTCTTGGTTAAACCTAAAGCTCTTGGCAAAACTTCCATCTCTTCATGGTTAAACTTTTATTTGTTGGTAAAACCTTTATCTTTTCTTGGTTAATTTATTTTTTTGGAAGAACTTCTATTTTTTCATGGTTAAACTTATACCTATCGACAAAACCTTTACCTTTTGACAAAAAAATTATATAATTTTGAATTAAACTAAAAATCATTTTTTTGAAAAAATATTTTAATAATTTTTTAAACTACCCTATTGCCCTAGCCATCTTATTAACATAATTACATTATTGACCTAACTTTTTCCTTATTTGTGTACACTACCTACCTATCATTTACAAGATGTAATTGTCTACCACTATATGATATAAAAAATATGAAGGTGTTGCACTCAATGAATTTATAACCATTTTAATCATATTTGACCCCTTGATGTTAATAAATGGTAATCATGAATGCATATATTGCACATTTGATCAACTTTTGTGACTTGCACATAGGTACTACATAATTTGGTAGTTATTGTTATAAGCTAAAATAGTTGAAGATCTAATAGCAAAATACAATACCCACATACGAAAACAATGTCATTTCAAATACAATACACTTCAATAATTATTACATATATTGTGACAAAAATGCAAGCATTTTTTCTTTTGGATTTTTATTTATTTAAAATTATTTGTTTGTGTATTTTTTCCCCTTCTAAATTTTCTTTTTCTTTCTCTTGTTCTAGATTATTTTCTTTTATTATTTATCACAAATTTTTTTTCTACTTTAATATTTTTATCTTCATCATTTTTTTCATTGAGCATGCATATTTTATGCCCAACATTTGGGTATATTGCACAAACCATCCAAAAAAACAATTGGCATTTTATGTTTCAAATGTGGGCATTGCAAAATCATTTTAATAAAATTAATGTTTGTTTTGTGACCCTTATGCAAGTATTTCACATTGAACTTTATGTTTTCGAAGTTTTTTTAATGTAATAATGCAACATTGCAATTTGTTTCAAACTCGTATTTTTAAGGAAAATTTTAACAAAGTATTAATGCAATGTTCACATTCAAAGCATGCAAACATAATACAGACTTGAGGTTACAATTACAATAAGACAAAACTTGTATGTTTTCGATGCAAATAACACTTTTATCAAAAAAAATTAAAATGTCCAAAAGCTGGAAAACATGAATTCCATGCCATTGTTTATGCTAAAAAAAACTTGAATAAAAGTGCACATTATTTTTTAACCTCAAGAGACCCCTATCTAAACCTATTTTCATTAGCCACCATGTCATGTGTTCATCAATAAGTTGTTTTTGTAACCACTTTAATAACATGTTGATGCATGTAAAATTGATAGTGATAAAATTGAAGTTGAATGACATTGGTTACGTGGTGGTATTTCATAATTATTCAAAATCTGCATCAAACACATGATACACATTACTATGCAAGTTTGAAAAATGCAAACCAAACTCCCAAAAAATTACATGGGTATGAACATATATAGTCTACTGGATTTTTTATAAAAAAAATTGGAATTTTTTTGAAAATAAGATATAAAGGAAATAGAAAAACAAATTTTATCTTTTAGAATTTTAAAGACCAAAAGAATGGAAAAATAGGGGGGAAAACAAAATTTGGGACAAACATAATAAAAGAAACAAAAAAAAA
>Ga0209611_10006883_pt1 | contig 18408 bp, 20 predicted proteins | sample S1TSphgellanicum_3_FD_187693 | JGI IMG/M metagenome (GOLD analysis project Ga0209611, IMG submission 187693) | Host-associated microbial communities from peat moss isolated from Minnesota, USA - S1T2_Fc - Sphagnum magellanicum MG (SPAdes) (version 2) | ecosystem: Host-associated > Plants > Peat... | reverse complement strand
TTGAGTTTCCATAATTCTTCTTTTTAAATGTAAATGGCAAGGCCACGGTGTGACACACCCCTTCTTTGGATGTGACCATGCCATACCCTTTGAAACCATGGGTTTTTGTATCATCAAAATGCTTCAATAAGGTGATATGCACATTTGTTGTTTTGCCCATTTTTGAATCAATAGAGCAAAAGTTATCGAATTTAGAGTGTTTTTTTTTCTTTGAAATTTCAATTAAAATTAATCTCCCAGTTTCATGAGAGCTCTCGAGTTAAAGCCCACTTCAAGTGACTAGTATGGGGATGAGGGACTGGACAAAAGGTTTAATATACTTGGGCCAACAGCGCAGTGGCCCTTGAATCAATGTTAATCTTCAAAAGCCAAAAGAGGTTATGCAATCACTTCCATTAACTCTTTTCTTTCAATAATATGCCCTAATATTCTATTCTGGTATTAAAACACCATGTCAGTTGCAAGAGCTTTTTTTTTAGTGAATTTTTGTCAAAATAAAAAAACATAAAAATCAAAAGGGAATATTTTGTCTGAATATTCCTGATTTTTCTGAAAAATTCACCAAAGTTGGAAAAAAAAAATTGAAAACTATTTCACCACATTGTGACTCTGAATGTAGTTTGGTAGAATTTTTTAAACTATTATTTTCACTATTTAGATAGATTCTAAAAACCTGTTGCCAATTTAATGCTAAATCCTTGTTGAATGCTAGTAGACAATGATGCAACATTAATAAATTGAAGAAAATATCACTGGTTGATTGGTTAGTTTATTGACAATTTTATTTTTTTAAATTGTTGTTTCTATGATTTTTTTTTATGGTTTCAATATGGCAATTGGATTTTTATTGTTTGTCCAAAGTTGTGATTTCAGTTTGTGTACCATTTAAGTTATTTCTTGCTTGGTGTATCCCATTATTTTCCACATAATAAGGTTATGTACAAAGAGAGTAAAACCCAAGAGAAGAATCCTAAGTTTCCATGTCTCCTGAAACTAAGGAGGCCAGTCAAAATGCAAGAGGGGACTCTACTGAAAGAAAATACCAAAGGAAGAAACTCAAATTTCTTTCTCAACCAAGGATGGTTCGAATTTTCTCAATTTCTTTCTCAATTGAATGATTTGAGTTTTCTCCTGCATTTACATGTCTACCTGGGGGCCTAGGTCTGTTAGGAGATGCCTAAGCAAGACTTAGGGGATTACACAAAGCTTATTAAAAAAGTTAACTAAAGATTATGTTAAGTTAAGAGATATTTAGGGATTATTTAGGTACTATATAATATCTATTTAAGGCTATTGAAAGAAACACCTAAGGATCTATTTAAGTTATGGGATATCTAAGGATTAGATGATTATTTAAGACCTATGCCTAAAAAATACAAGGAAACAACTAAAGACATACCTAAGATATTAGATCTAAGGGCCACTTAAGAGATTACATAGAACTTACTAGAAGGTTATCTAGGGGTTATCAAAAGTTTACATAGGAAATTACATAAGACTTGCTTAGAGAATTAGTTAAGGAAATACACAAGAGCATACTTAGGTTATGGGGTACCTAAAAACCACTTGGGGGACTACATACAACCTACTTGTGTGATTAAAAATTTCCCTAAGGTAGGGGATATCTAAGAGTTATTTAGAGAGTTACTTAAGGTTGATTCATGGTTCAAAAGGGGTTACATAGGTCAAAATCAAAAGATTTGTTGCACTTACAAAAATAAAGGAAATCCTCCAAAAAAATTTAGATACTTTCACAAATTAGTGAAAAATTGTCACCAAATCACGACATAAAATATAAAATGGAAATAGGTGAAGTACAGGAGAGGGGGAAAAGGAAAAAGGTGAGAGAAAAGGAAGGGTGTGAAAATTCAAGAATAGTTTTCGAACAAGTGAAATTTGACAACATGGATAAAACAAAATTTCAAATAAATATTAACAACGAATATTGAATAAATGAAAATTCTATTTGTGGATGATAGTGATTATAAAAATGCAATTCTGTATGCATAGATGAATGTGATCACATCAATGAATTTAAAGATTTGGGTGAAATTTTAAATACAAATGAATTTCGTGTTTCATGAATGGAATTTATCACACATGTAATTTGTTGTTCGATAGGACTTGATGATGCATGGGACTATATTCATGAATGAAGTTGACTACATGAAATTAACTAACCACACCTAATTAGATTTATATATGAACAAGCTTTGACAACTTGGATGAAATTGAATTTGGTAGTAAAATTAACACATATGGATGAAAATGAATGAAAGGACAATATAGATGAATCTGACATCAACTTTTTGAAAGCTATGGTACCACATGGATGAAAGTCATCAATTTTAATGAAATTTCACAATGTGGATGAATATTTTCCACGTAGCCAATATCCTTTGTATGGTTAATTTCATCCAGGAACCCAATTTCATTTCAATGTCATCAAATTTTTATCAACAAATATATTGATTATTTTATCTTTATGGTCAATTTAAACCATGTGCATATCACACATATATAATGTTGTCAATTTTGGTCATGTGTTTAGTATCATCCACATTGTCAACTTCATCCATATTTTCATGTAAAATCGTGACAAGGGTTGAATGTCTTCACATGTAATGCACGTAATCATGCAATGGAAGGAACATATCAACAAAATGTTGCATATATAGAAGGCTTCCAATTGTATATTTAAAATTGTTACAATTTTTCATAAGTGGCTGAAATGTGGGTTGTTGATAGGCACTTGTGGACCTATACTATATAAAAAAACCATTAATGGTAGAATATAACACATATTTGACTAATTTTGGACTTAAATGTTATTTGGACTTAATTCACCTTGTTTAGTGGTCCAAAACAATTTAATTTTCATATGATGGACACAAAATTGCTTTTTATTTCCATTTTTCCTGAATTTAATATTCTCAAATTTGATGTTAATGAACAAAATTTGACCATAATAAATGTCTTACGATAAATTTCCATCAAAACACCTAGAACTTAGGTTTTAAGAAAAATGGTACACCTAAGTCATCAAATTATAAAACTTGTAGCATCTAATGGCCACCAAATGTTAAATTTATAATATATATAATTTTATTTTTTTCAAACTTATTGAAATGTTTAATAACTTATTTTTAAATAAAGAGAAAATGGTACCTACATCATCAAATTATAAAACTTGGAGCATCTAATGGCCACCAATTGTTAAATTTATCATATAATATATAACATTATTTTCTCAAACATATTGAAATGTTTAATTTAGTTTTAAATAAAAAAGAAAATTATGATATCTAAGTCATCAAATTATAACACTCAAAGTATCTATTAGCCACTAGATGCTAATATTATAATAATATTTCTACAAAGAGATTGAAACATCTAACTACATTAGTATTATTATTATTAAACTTTCATTTTTTATAATATTGTAACTTAATATGTAATCATTATTAATGATTTTAGAATTTTGTGGCCATTAAATGTTATTATTACATAAATGTATTCAAAAAATATTTTTAAATCATCTATTAACTTAATAATAACATATTAATTTCAATAATATATTTCACAATGAACTCACATAACAAATTTCTTGAAAAATCAATAATTATTTTAATCATCATGATGATAGAAACTATTACATTTCATTTGGTTACATATAGTTCACTTTATTCGCCACATCAATGTTTGCTCTAGCTTGACTAGCATGCACATCACTAATCATTACGACGTTATTCATTGTTGTATTTTTCCTAGTAGGAAATGAAAAGGCAATAGAATCAATGTCCACCCATTGCATTGGGTCCGATAAGTTGCATTTCCACTTTCCTTCCCAATAACCTTGATACAACTCTACATCATTGCGTGCTCATTTCTTGAAGGGCACCCACCATTGAACATGCACCATTTGATAATACTCATCATTCACATCCTTGACCACATCACTATGCACTCTTCCCATCCATACTAGATACATTTCAAGTTCAAATGGACATGCAAGAAGAAAATCCCCTTCATGTAAATCCCTAAAAGGAGTGTAAGTTGCTATACTCAAGGACGATCGCATGTTTTTAGGACCACAATATGGAGGAATAGCTGGATCTTCCATATCATCAAAGATAGGAATTGATGGAATAGAAAATTTCACATGATTAACTTTCCAATTACTAGTCGGCCAAAAGCCCTCTAACAATATAAGACTTTGTTGAAGAATTGATTTTGACAAACAATTTAAAATACCTTCCCAATATTCAATATATGGCTTCATGACTCTAGCACACATATCATCTTTCAAAATATTGGACAAGGTGTTTTACTTCACCTTAATGTGATATGTGAATGTTGTAAGGATGACAAGTCTACTTTTGAAGGGTGATGATCCAATTGATCTTTGGTACTCAAGAAGTGAGGGGGACCATATTTGTGTTGGTCGTGGGAGATGCAAACGGGTTGATTTGATTACTTTACATAGTTCCAATGGACTTAACAATTGTATTGTGGTGGTTCCGGAATTTATTTTCCAACAGTTTTAGAATCTAAAGTAATTATTTCCAAATTTTTGTGGAAGATTTGTTGGAGGTTTTTTGGGATTAGCTAGTGAAAGATGTGTCATGGTTGGGTGGTCATTGGCAATCGGATTTTCTTGTGGAAGATCAAACGGTGTTGTTTGGGGAGGAATGATTTACAAATGTAGTAGTGATGGACAAGGCTTGAGAGGTACGGTCAAAGGAGAACATTATATTTTCCTTAAATAAATGTAGCTCCAATGGAGAAGGATCGGGAGGTTAATTTAGAGGAAAACATTAGAATTTTTGACAGTTCGGAGGAAGGTGCCCCATCAACAACTATTAGAGGTGATGAAAAGATGGAAGAAGGAATGAAAAATGTTCCTTGTATGAAAAGAATGGAATGGTGTGGGAGAAAGTGTGAATTGGTGAATCATGTAGGAGGGATTATTGTTGAAAGGAGGATTGTTGCTTGTGACCTAAGGGAGTTTGTTTTGGATGACAATTTGGTGAAATTGAGGTTGGGGTCACAATTTTGAATTATCCAAAGGATACTTCATAGATAATGACAATATGGAGGTTGCCTTTGTCATGAACAATTCTTGATGGTCATTGTTTAGTGTCATTGCTTGCTACATATGATGAACATCATGTGTCGAAAGATGAAGAAGAAAGATTTGTGGGGGTGAAGAAAAAAAGTGACATTTTTTTGAAAAGAAAACAAAGGGAATCAAAACATGAGGCTTACATTTCAAGGATTGATTAACTTTTAAGCAATGAATCAATTTGTGTTATGAATTCAAATAGTTGTTGCTCTTTCAATTGTTGTTAATATTTCGCTCATGAGAATACATTTAATGTGTGACAAGAGTTTTGGAACTTATCATTCACTAATAGTAGAACGCATATTTTAGATATTCCTAGAAGATTGCATTAAAAAGTTGGAGTAAAGAAACAGAGGTTTGTTATAATATAGAATGTTGAGATTTGTAAAATAACATGGTATAAGATTGTTGGGATTTTGCAATTTTCACAACTATTTAATAAACAAAATAATGAATGTGGGACAATGCAAAGGACGCATGGAAATGTTGGAATGAAAAAGCAATAAGTAATAACTAGGCAAGTTGAATGTAATGTTTAATCGTTGATTGATTAATGAGTTGATGTAATGCCACACCGAATGAAAGGAATTGGGAATGGTAGACAAGATATTTACCTTCTAATTCTTGACATTTGGAAAAGTATTCAAGAAAGGAGCAATGAGGTGGGGTCAAATTTTGCATATTTGTAATAATGTTTGTTTCGTTTTCTTTTGCTTGTTCTTGTTAATGTAGATAGAGTTTTGTGGATTTTTCATCTAAACACTTTTGTTTTGTTTTGGTGTGATATTGCAGATTAGCAAGGAGTTAAATATTGATGAGGTATCTCAATTTGCTGTGAACCAGTTGAGGAAAAAATATCATCTCAATGTTGATGTATGAAAAAGAGGTTTAACCTTTGCAAAATGTATTGTATGCAAATATTTGAAAGACTTGATATCCAAAGTTGGAAAAAATAGTGTTCATGCCAAGGAGCATGAATTGAAATTGAAAAGACATAACAAGCATCAAAAGTCGTGTGGACGTATTTACCATAGTTAGAAAGCAGAGTCCATTCAATCAAAGAAAGAGTTTGTGTGTATCATTCATGATAAGATGGATCATACAAAGACAATTTTACCAAGGTTACAATTGAAAAACAAAATGGTTGCTGGGCTTGGTCAATTGCCAATCACATTAATTGAAACGATTATTCATGGGCATGGTGATGAGGTGTTTATTTTATACTCAAATGAATTATGGCCCAATGACCTTAATTTCACAATTGGATATCTTTTGTGTTTATTACAAATTTTGGAGAAGGAATTTATTTGTGAGTTGCAAAGGTTGTTTGATCATGAGTTACAAAATGAATTCTTTGAGCAACTAATGTGAGGGAGTTTGTGCTAAGTGAAGGCATTGAAGGCGCGTGAACAAGTTGTTGGTGCAAAACCTTTACCTAAGAAATTATTACTTTAAATGGATAATTTTGTGAAGGATAATAAGAATTGACATTTTTTTGTTTTTTGTAATTATTAATATCAAAGGAGGTCCTTGAAGAAGTCTAGTTGGGATTTCTTGTTGTTGGTCATACGCATGAAGATATTGATGGAAATTTTGGTTACTTGTCAAAGAAATTGAAAGAACAAAATAACTATGTGTTAACAAATTTGATGAAAGCATTTATGGTTTCACAAGAATGGCCATTCATTCTTCAATTGATTCAAGAAATCCTAGATTTCAAATCTTTTGTTCAAGGTTATTTGAAAGATGGACTTGAAGTATTGGTTGGACACACAAGCATGCATCTCTTTCGATTTTTTGTGGATTCTTTTGGGTGGCCAATGATGGAGTACAAGGTGTTTTCAATAGATTCAATATGAATCCCCAAAGATGGCCTTGCAATTCGATTGTGGAAGTTGGATGATCAAGGTCACCCAAATTGTTTAGTGGAATTCCAAAGCATGTTCCTTTCTGTCCTTTTGGGGGGATTTGACGTTTGAAAGTCAATAGAAAAAGAAAGATTTATCAGTAGTGGAATTTGAAATTATTTAGAGTTTTAGAAGTGACGCACTCCCAAGTCCCTTGTTGAATCCACTTGAGGGTCCAACTATGTGTAGTTGCGGAAAGTTAGGACTTGAGGGGCGCTCCCGACTTCTAGCACTAAAAGGGGGTAGAGAGGCATGCTAGAATTCCCGGGATTAAACTAGGAAGATGGACTAGAAGATCAAGCTTGAATCTGCATCCAAAACCAACCACAAGAGGGTTAGTTAGCATTTGGAAACACCCTTGGGTGTTTGGACAAGCCACGGGCACTTTTACACACAAGACTCACCACGGCCCGGACTCAAGGGGAAGCCACCACCTTCCCCCATATAGAATACTTTGCAGCTCTCCACCGAAGCTACATCCAAATGGCTTTTTTTCGCGGGACTCCCAAGTGGGAGTCTCAAAACTGTCCCGGGTTAGAGTCCCAGGACTTTGGACGGCCATAGCTCCTCGCCCTGAACTCGGATCGGGACAAGCTTTAAACCAAAGTTGTAGCTCTCGTTGAGAGCTTTCCAACGTTGTGTTGCACTCCTTGAGGCGACGTTGGGAAGAGGTCGATTCCCGAATTTTAGTGGTCGGGAGTCAAATTGGTAGTTTGACTCCCGACCCTTCTTTTGCCCATAACTTGGGCTGCAAATGTCCAAATGAGCAATGCGAGCCCATTTTGGACATCTACGCTTCAAGATCTTTCCATTGATTTAAAGAATGTATCAAGGCCAGGAGATTTGACCCCTCAAATCGTCTTCTGAGTTTTCGGGAGTCCCACAGGACTCCATTTTCCCACTTTTGGGAATGTGAGTAGCATTCTCACACTTAGCCCCAAAGTGGGGTTGTGACACATAGGGGGAAAATGGGGTAGTCAACCAATTTTCCCTTTAGAAATTCAAAGGGGAGAATTGAGTGGTTGCTTGATGCTCCCTTCAAAAGAAAATTAATGCTCCCCATCCAAAAATCAAAGGTGGATAATCGAAAGGCCAGTCGATTTTCAACTTCAAAAATTTGAAGGGGGATAATCGAAAGGTCGCCCAATTTTACCATTTGAAAATTTCAGAATATTATAATTAGGTGGCCACTCGATTGTCGCCTAAAAAACCCATAAAAGGAGTATCATGCGGCCACCTAATTCTCCCTTTTGGAGAGTCTCCAAAGGGGGGAACTAGGAATCAACCTAATGTTCCCCCTTCCAAAACTCAAGTGGGAAAATCGAGCAGCCGTTTGATTCTCCATTTCAAAAATTTGAATGGGGAACATCCTGCGACAACCTAATTTTCCCACCAAAACAATTGTAGAGGAAAATTGAACGCCCACCCGATTTTACATCAATGTCCATAATAAATGTCCTTTTTAGTAATTTTGTTCATTTTGTGTTGAAATTTTTCAAGAAAAAACTCTTAACTACCTACACTCTTGGATTGATGTGAAAAGTCCTCAGGCCCTTTCTAGGAATCAATGAAGACTACAACAAAGCTTTTTTGGAAATTTGGGAGCTCCACAACAAAATATCGTCTTGGGGTGTATCATTGAAGGAGGAGACCAAGGATGAAGACCCAAAGTTCATGTTCTGTCATATGAAGTTGTGGACAAATGACTATGTCAAAAATGTTGGGTAGGAAATCCTTTAGTTTGATGACGATGAGTTTTTTGTGTTTTTGTTCTTTGAGAATCCAAATAGCGATCCTTGCAGTTGTGCAAGGTTACTTTGCAATGAAGAAAAGTTGAGTGAAAAGTTGAATTTCCTTGCAAGCATTGAAGCAAGACTCAATGTTCGAGCATTGGTGCATTAAATGGGGTGAACATTTGCATGTATGTTATTATGCAAAACAAACTAAAGCTAAAGGTGAAAAATGAAAAGATGGTGTAGCCACAATTGACATTGGTTATGAACGTTGAGAGCCCTGCAATGCAAAAGAAGTTGAAGAAGCCAAAGAAAGAGAAGATTGAGAATGAAAAAAAAGATAAAAATGTTAATGATGTTGTGAAACATAAAAAACCCAAGGATTTCAATGAGGCATAATGCAAAAAATCGACCATGCTATGTTTGCAGAGTTTGATGATTGTTTTCCATTATATTTTGAAGCGATTCTTGATGTTGAAATAGATGTTCAACATTTTGTTGAAGCCCCATCATAGATTCGTTGTTGCCCATTGTGCATGAAACACAAGAATGAAATAAAGATTAAGTTTATGACCCTACACAAGACTTAATGGAAGATGTCGATGTATTTATGTTCGGCAAGTCTAATGGATCCAAAGGAAATCTTTCCAATTAAGCCCACTAGTTGGAATGAAATCTCAAAATGCATGTTTTTTGTTCTGAAGGTGCTATCATATAGCTTTGGCGCTACATGTATCCCATTTTCTCATATCCATGACAATCCTATTTATTTTTGTAAACTAAATAACTATTTTAATTGAATTTATTTTTTGTAGGAAATTCTTGCATTGGACAATGTCTATTCAAAATTGCGGGAAATATTTTCAAGTTTACAGCTCATCATTGTTTGGCATCTAGAGACTCTTTGGATGTAGAAGCTTTCATCAACATTTAAGAACCCTAACCACATGCAGAAGTGTTTGCTAATGTATAAAGAGAACCTTTCTCACGTTCGATGCATCTAAATAGAACTTGGAAGTCCAACCATGACATTAAGTTCAAATAGGCATTCCGAGGACTTCAACATATTTTATCGAGATTTCTAGTCATTCGTTACAATGCTTTACTATTTACAAAGTATCAAAATCTAATTGTTTCATAAATGATGTAGATTTTTGAAGGTTCATTCTTGGTTGTTTTCGGAGTGAAATCAATGAAAGAAGGTATTAATATTCTTTTGGCATCAAATCGAGTATTTGACCTACAGTCAAATATTTTCCTTGCATGGGAGGAAGGAAGAATCCTTGATGGTATTGATTGTTTATCGTCCAATCTTCCTCCTTTAGGGAAATTTACATTATTTCCATTCATCAGACTAAGTGAGTCCTCTTATTGATCTCACAAATGAACTTTTGGCTCAAAGGGTGGCATTGTGGAATTAGCTAGTGGGAAGAGGTGATCCTCACATTTAAACAATGCTAGAATTGTCCCTTGCTCAAAAGCATAAAAAGGTGATCAATCATGAAATCATGGTGCACCATGGTTTTTTGAGATTAATTTTGTTCAAAAGCACCTACACCATGAAGGAATGGAAGGAGGTGGAGGCTATGAATGATTATAACAATCAATTGTTCAAGATCTTGGAATGACAATAGACAAAGAAAATTTTCACTAAAAAATTAAAGTTGAATCCATCCAAGGATCCTCCCCCATTATCATTTGTTGATACCTTAAGAAGGTGCAAATCAAGTAGGAATCATGAGGGCGTGTTAGTGAATGCACTTGTCTTCGAGAATTCCTACAGGTGCCAAAAGATCATAGACATGTTTACATTGAAAGAGATTCTTGATTTTCAAAGAACTATTGATTTCCTTTAACAAGGTGCTAATGGTACCATTATTGTGATTTGCACCACTAATAACTCAAAAAAGTTCATTGTTTGGAAAGGGGACAAATGGGAGAACATTCTTGGCAGACTAAAAGACTACACTATGCACATAAATGTGTGGGTGTGTATATGTGAAAAGCAATCCTTTAAGTATTTAATGTCTATAGTTCATAAAATTGTAATTAGTCCATACATAGAATGTGAGATTGGGACTTATTCTCCATAGTCAAAGGAACCCACTAGCGAGCGTAATACAATTGTCAAGAGCCCTTTTCTTTTCTTTGTTTATTTGTTTAGAAGGAATGTTGGAGAGGATGTTGTTAAGAAGGCCCTAGGAAACAACTGGCTTTCATGAGTGATCAAAAGGAAGGATTCCACACACCTGGATGTATGCCAAATTTATAAGCAAGAGGTTTGCCCAAAGGCTCTCTGTGTTATTCTTCTTCCATTGTTCTCAAACATGGTTTCCATCATTAGTATTTATGGTGATGGTGCACTCTCCTTTTTTGCATTAATCAGTTAAATCCTTTACTTTATGTGCAAATTTCTATTCTCGTTATCTTTCTTGAAAGTTTTTTGATTTCTATTTTGTGTTGTTATTACTTTGCAAGAGTTAAAATGTAAAGTCTTTGAACTATTGCCTTTTGGATTTGCTCCAAAAAGTGGGGAAACAACTTTTATTTGTTTGCAAATGGTGCCTGGGGTTCTAATTCACTTAAACGATGAGAGCAATCTAGAGGACACAAATATCGAATATAACATAGATGACTAGAAAGATGATGTTGAATAGGTGGATTGTGAAGAGGAGGACACCATGAAAAATAATGATTTTGGGGATATTATGAAATCATCAAAGAAATCCTAGTTGGGTGGTGAAGTAGGGACATCAAGGAGTTTAGGTTATACTCATAAAAAAGATTAGCTCGATCATGTACGGGCACAAGAAGTGACAATCCCTATAGTTATTAAAAGACTACAAAATAAGCAAGGTGTGCACCAAAAGAATGTTGAGGATGATTTTGATCTTGAAGATTACATTGTGAATCCTATAGAAGAGTAAGCTGGAATTCCTATTTCTAATTTTGATGTTAATAGGGATAGCTCAATCAAAGAACAATCGAAGAGAAAATCCTTGCATTGAATGTTGGTGAGCAAACGTTTGACCTTCCACACCTAAAGGAAATGAGTCTAGTAAAGAAGAATATGTCAAATATTTTCATTTTTTTATTCATGTACCAATTGTAATTATTGAAGATAATTTTGTTATGATGGATTCCACATTACAAGAGTTTGTGTTACCACATTCTCCCACTAATAGAAGTTTAGTAAATGTAGGATCAAATTTTTTCTTGTTGTTAAATGAAATCTATTAGATTACATGATGATATTTCTTCAAAATGAAAATTGGGTATATGGTTCTTAAATGCAATTGTTTTTCTATTTGTAAATTGGGATAATTAATGCAAATTTCATGCTCTAGGATTGAGTAGCCACCTAGTAAACCTATGCTTTCATTTTTTCACATTTATTTTTGTTGGTGGATGGATTTGGGTGGCCACCTGATTATATCACTTTGGTGTTCCTTTTGCTGTATTTGTTATTACCTAGAATTGAGCAACCGTTTCATTCTATTCCCCTTTTGTTCCTATTAATTGGTGATTTTTTGGTTTGTTATGATTGTTCATCCCACGCCCTTTAAACATGTGATTTCATTGTTTTTTGTTTTTTTTATTAGTGATTAATATTTGGTGGCTGCTCGATTTTATAACCATTGTTTTCTTGGGTGGCCACTTGATCTATGCCGTTGTTTTTATGGATGGTCACATGTTTCAAACATGATTGTTTAATTTTTTCCAAAAGATTTTTTTAATGGTTTTACAATTAGGTGACCAATTTTTTTGAATTTTTAAAAAATATTTTTTGTTTTATTGTTGGCGATTTCATTTTGTATTATATTTCATGGTTTTTTTTCCCATTGTTTGACTTGGTAGGTTTGGTGCAATGAGTAGATTTTTTGAGTATTAATGAAGTTGTTGCGAATGGTTTTGAAAATTTTGATTTATGAGTTTTTTTTTTTTTGGTCTGTATCGCAATGTTTAAAACTTGGTTTTCCCAATTCTGAAAGGTGGGTTGAAATTTGTTTTGTTAGGTGAAAAGATTGACCGAGAACTAGATTGAATGTCTTATTGATGACAAACTTATTGACTTTGTCGAAGGCATTGAATGTCACATTAGCAAGGTGCAATCTAAAATGTAGTCCCTTGGTGGGGATGCTTGTCCAAGGTTTCACAAAGGTGTTGAAGATGATTACAATAGGTATGAATCTAATTTGTGTTTGAAAGATTGTGTGAAATGGAAAAGATTTGTGTATAAATTATGCTCATTGTGAGAATGGTCAAGTTGCTAAGTTCCGTGTCGAAGAAGGGTGTTCCACTCCATTGGAGTGCCTATGCTCAACTTCAACAGCGTAGAATCGGCTTTAGTGTTTTCTTCCTCTCCACCACATCCAACAAGTCTTGAATGTTTGAGAAATATTTCAAAATTGGGGCATTGGAATGTATAGGATAAAGAATTATTAGATCGGGAAATTGGTACCTCACCAAGTTTTGGTGGTGTTCAATCAATAATGAAGGTTGGGGTAAGTTAATGAAATTGAAATTTGTGATTTGTGATTTTATTATTTTTGGGGAATAATTCTTGATGATGTTTACATCAAATGACATGTAAGTTGGATATATAATTAGTGTTTTATTTGCATATGTTATTCAAATTGCGCCTATTTTGCATGAGAAAATATTGCTTAACATTCCCCTTCTCAATGGGTTTACCAAGGATGTTGATACTTCACAAATATTGTAGTGTACTAAAAGGAAAGTAGGGTTGGGTTCATCTTTTGGTCTAGTGGTCGATTTTCGAATTCCTAAGGTGAGTTGTATTAACATTATATTTGACTTGAATCAAATTATGGTTGCTACAAAGTTCCAGGCATATTAGAAGATGGGCCTTGTAAGTTGATATAGGAAACCCTTTGTTCTAGGTTGAACTATTGTTTTGAGGCTTGGATTGAAAGAATTCCTTGAAAGGTGTATTTCGCACTTTATTATGTACATATGGTTTGCAACCTAACACCACAACATCAATAATTATGTGGATCAAATCAAATGTGAAACTGACATCATTATTGATCCATCCAAGATACTTGGGTAAGAATCTTGCACAAAAAATGTTCATTTTTTGTCCTCAAATCTTGAGAAGCTTGTTTTTCGCAAGAATTTGGATATTTTTCTTTTTTAAATATTTAGATGTGTGTGTTGGGAATACCTTGTTTGTTCACGATACCCCGTATAAAATTCTTGTCAATGGGCCATATAATGTTATTTTTGTTGAGACATTTGATAGCTTTATTAGAGATAACCATAATTATTTGCTGGGAGTTGTTTTGCCTTGATTGGAGGCTCTTCAGTCTTCAAGAGTCAATGTCCCCACATTTGTAGAAAATAACCCTTTCAGTAACATTGAACATATTAATTAGAATGATCCCAAATACAAGACGTTATTTGAAGATTATGGTGATAATTGTGATGCTTCATATTATAAAAAGGTGAGAATGAAAATGAAGAATAAGTGTAATTGGTTTTTTAATATCATTTCAAAGCTCTAGTAGTTTTGTAGAATTGGATTGAAAAATTGAAAACATTGCACATTGTTAGTTTGAGTATTGGTTTCATAGGAGAGGAAATATGAATATAGTATTGGGTGCCCACCCAATTCTTAAATTCAAGTGTTTTGTTAGGCATGTTTACTAGAGATGATACACAAAGTTCTAATTTTCAAAATATAGGACATTGGGATTTTTTTTTAATGTAAACATAAATAAACAAGAATGATAGTTGATTGAATTTTCTTGGTGTCGAAATAGGGATTACCCTACACTTGTAGTATGTAGTTTAATTGCTACCTAACATTTTCATCAGGTGTAGTTGATGTTGATGGAGATTGAGATTGTTTAATTGTACTTAAATTGAGTTCTTGAACTTGCTTTTAATTTGTTGGATGATACAGGGGACAATGTATTATAATATTATTTGAAAAAAATTTGATTTCATTATTATTTATATGTTTGGTTATGCTAACTTCTATTGGTTATGTAGGTCATTCCTTTTTGTCCATTTGCATTAGTTACACAAATATGTTGGTGATTTTGTTCATGTCCTTTCTTGAAAAAGTTGTTTGATTCTTAACGTGAATGGTGTTTGTCCTATTTTTCGCAGAGTGTTGTTTTACAAGGGAAGTAACATGTGAGGGGGAAAAATATTACTAGCACTAAAATGGAAGCAAGAGTTGGAGTTCAACATTTTCTTACTCATGCATTCAAGAAGTTTCATATTGGAATTTGGTCTTATATGTTGATTGAGGATATTGTGGAAGTTCTTACTTTATTATTGCCATAAAATTTTATCGACCAATTTTTTTTCATTTGGGGGCGTGAATAATGTTCAATGACATGAGGTCAACTTGGAGTTGGAAATTATTATTATTTCAAGGATTTAAGTCATGTGTATTCTACTTGTAGAGGACTACCCTATGGGAAAGAAGACCAAACCCTATTCACTGATGATGAGCTGAGCAAAGCTTTTCAAAATTCCAAGCACATTAATTTTTTTTTGGAGTCTTTTAGAAGACATAAGCTATTCAATAATAAGGTGAAATGGTTGGACCTCGCTTTGTGGTTGTGGTTAGCGTTGATTGGATTACCTTTTACAAGTACAATTCAAATGCATTTTCAGACCATCATCAAGTTTTTAAAGCCACGTTTGAATTCCTATTCCTCTCATTATTCTTGGTTCGTGCAATACATGAAAAGTGATAAAGTGGATTGCAGAATTTTTCAAATTCCTTTAGGTATGTTCTATTTTCAATATTTTCATTCAAAAAAGACTTTTCAAATTTTACTTTCGACACTTCATGTAGATAAAAAGTTCAACTACTGAGTTTTGTTTGTAGTGGGTTCGGAGTATTGTTTACAGACTGCATGACAATGTTTGTAGCTTTGATAGGCCGAAAGCAGTGTTATCCAAATGGATCTTATTTTCAAGATGACGATGATGTTATTTTGTATCTTATTGCTTTACAATGATCAAATTTCTTAGTGTTTGAAAGCTTGAAATTTAATCTTTTAGAAGTTGGTTTTCAGGAAATCAAATGTCACATGACATTATCTATGTTTGGTTTATGTATATGTAATAATTTTTTGGGAGCTTGAATGTTTCATATTCAATGTTGGATAATGTAATAAATATTGTAAATTTGTTAAAACTTACTCTGCAAAGGACCAAACCACCTAGTTATAATGTGGGCATTTGTTCTTTGTTAATTGGATTTCAAAGGACCAAGTGGCCACTTGATCCTAATTGAAACATTTGGGCCTTAAATAATGTTGTCATAATGGATCAGGTTGCCACCCAGTTTTAATCATTCATTGGCCTTTATTAAGTAGGTTGCTAAAGAGCATATGACCACTTGGGTTTAAACCAAACGTTTGTTTGATTAGTAATTACATTGGAAAGGATCAAGTGGCCACCTAGTTCTAGTGAAAACCATTTCAAATAATTTTTTTATATGCTGAAACTGTTTATGGTTATTTTGGACAGTTGTAAAGTTCAAAATTAATTAGATACTAGTTATATCTTACAAGTTACTCTTTAAAATTTTGTGTATGGTTAATGCCCAAGGCTGTGGGCATTACTTGAGTAAGGGCTCAATTTCAGGAATGCCCACTGCCCAGTGTTCTAGTAATGCCCATGGTCTCAGGTATTACCCCCACACAAAATTTTGAAGTTTAACTTATAAAAATCAAATATTCTACAACTAATGTTGTGTGGCATTTGATTTTCCCTGGTTTCAGTTTTTGAAAATGTTAAAACCAAAGAATTGCTGGTTGAATTTTTTGAAAAAAAATCAGAATCAAAGAACTTGGGATTTTGGTTATTTCCAAAACTCAAAGAAACTACAGATTCCGTGAAAGAACCAGCAAAGAATAGTAGGTTCTTGACAGTTCTTTGATTATTTTTATTTTAAAAAATACAAATGTTGGTTATATATCAAAACTAGTTCGCTGATTTATTGAGCAGCAAGTTGTGAGATCCAGGCAAGTGCGGCCCTGATAATCACGGGGGTTCTGGTTCCATTTCTAATACCAGCACATCTGCTGGTTAAAACTTACATGGTTTTTCATGTTTACAGCACATCTTTTGCTAGATTTTATGTGATTGTGACATGGGGTGTGATGACCCTTCCTTTGGGTTTTAGGGCTTTAATATGGAGGTGGAATTCTCTATATTTTCAAAAATTTGGTGTGAGAAAATGGCAACCATAAGTAGATAGTGAAATTTTGTTACAAGCAAGGTACACGACTAGGGGGGCCATGGCATCCATGTGTCCAATCTTATAGCGAACATACTGTACAGGTCACTGTTTTTAAATGAATTCCTTCTGTTTGTTGCGAAAGTGGTGATCATTCATGGAAGATGTAGAAAAAGTGGCAATCTCAAGGAAGATTTAGCCAAATCTGACTATAAACCATAAATAAAATAAAAATATTTAATCCTTCTTTTTTATGTTTGGGTACAGAATAATAAACACATATAAGAATCTCGAAACTTTATTTATTTATTTCAATTCTGGCTACTGAAAACATTCAAAATTAATTTTTTTCTTCTTTTCTTATTTCGCATTTTGGCGATAGATTGTCAATTTTTTAACAGGCTTGTTAAGGTATGACCTAGTTCAGCATATATGCACATGTAATTTTGACATTTTTATTGACAGCAATTCAAGAATTGTGTGGTCAAGTGGAGATAATCATCCATGATTCTTGTATTCAGAAGATTATAATGAGTCTTGATTCCAAGAAATTTGGTTCAAGGAATAACTTTAGTACAGGATTGTTAACACCACCCTCCACACCATCACTCTCTGCGTGCTCACAAGGCTCCTCACTAACACCAACATCTCCCACAAAAGCCACAAACACAAACCCAACGAAAGAACAGCAGAAGAGACTACCATCCAACAACACCCGGAAAATACATCACCACCGTCCCCTCCACAACTCCAAACCAAGCCTAACCCAAAAATCTCACACACAAGTAAAAAAAACCTGGAACCCGCCACGTCTGATCAGGGAAATTTACAGCAGTAAAATGAAGGCAAGCAAAAGCAGCTCAGATATCGAAAGCATGAATAATAAATATGCATAGCAAATTGGAAATAGAAAAAAGCCCCTTTGAAATTCCAACATTAGAAGACAACCGAACAACTCTAGCCAAACGTACATACTTTAATGTTCAAATATGTAAATACACGGTCTGCTTTCGTATCTCACTACACAGAGTTCGGTAGACTAATAAGATATTTGCTTATAAACAGGTCTAGTCGATCAGCTCTACGAGCATGTCTCAAACATCAAGGAAGACGCATTATTTTTCATAACTATAAGCACGTCTAGCCGATCCGCTCTCCGAGGATGCCATAAACATGAAGGAAGAGACACTCTTATTTACAACAGCAGAAAAGCAGACCTCTAATAAGTGAAAGCACTGAAATTTCAAAGATCGTTAATTACCGGAGGTGGTTTAGCTGGAAGCATTCATGGCAATGGAAACCTCATCCAGTAACACGGTATTTGCTGCGGACAAAGTAGACGCCGCAACAGCATCAGTGAAAGAAGAAGGTCCTTCAGCTGGATGCAAATCGTTCATCTCGATCTCTTCCGGT
>Ga0209611_10006882_pt1 | contig 18412 bp, 12 predicted proteins | sample S1TSphgellanicum_3_FD_187693 | JGI IMG/M metagenome (GOLD analysis project Ga0209611, IMG submission 187693) | Host-associated microbial communities from peat moss isolated from Minnesota, USA - S1T2_Fc - Sphagnum magellanicum MG (SPAdes) (version 2) | ecosystem: Host-associated > Plants > Peat... | reverse complement strand
AGCTCATTCTGAGCTTATAAGCACTTAAGGGTTGAGCATCCTTTACATATCAACCTAGCTATAAACTCAGCTATGATGCTGATGTGGGTGTTTGGGTGCTGTATGAGGTATCCGAAATATGGAGTGTCTTGAGAGTCGGGATCAAGTGTGGGAACTTTTTTGACAACAGAGTCTCTCTCCTTGTGACAATTCGGAGATGTCCTAAATTTTTGGAAAGGAGGTCAAACAAGTAAAGCTCCAATGGAAGAAGCTACCACTGGCAAGTGACTTCTTCATCTTCTAATTCCACTTCTGCACGGAAGCAAATATCACTTACAAACTATGAAATTTAAAAGACCAAATGCCTTAGAATTGTGTGTGGTGACTAAAATGGAGTCTCATATGTACAACTTTTTTATGTTCTGAACATTGATAATGAACACATTTCCAAATCATTTGACTATTCCTATGGCTAGGGATTTAATCTCTTTCCATTATCTTATTGTCATCACAATTTTTGAATAATTAATATATTTCTTATGCCTTTTTCTTTCCTTTACTTCTTTTACTTTGGGGTCTAACTGTAAAATAGAATCAATTCAGTTCACAAAGGCGTGTACCTACCTACTAACCACCTTCTTGCCCTTATCCACCACTTAATGGCCAAATGCCTTACCTATGTACTAACCAATTACATGCACTTACTTCTTTACAAATCAAATGTTTGCCCCTACTTAGATACTAACCACCTACCATGTGCCCCCCTGACTTATCTAATAACCATGTACACTCCACCCCAACATAATCATCCTCCTAGACATGTTTGAAATGAGGAGAACTTTGAATGTATAGGTATCCTAAAAAAAAACAAGGTTTGGACCTACTTGCCCTTATCTACTTACTAGCCTATCAACTCGACTTGATTCGATTTCATTAGCATATTACCTAACATACTTAGTGTCCATATTTGCCTTAAATGGTCACATGAAGCTTTATTATTCAAAACCATATTTACTAGCATACAAATAATTGGAAGTTATTAAATCTTATACACAGGGTTTTTTTTCATGACAACCACATTACAAGGTTAAAATGGAAATAAAAGGGATTGAGATTTGGAGTCTTTATTTTGTTATATATGTTTTATTTATCACAACGTAAATGGAAGTTATGAAATTTTCAAGTGGGATTTAAGGTATAAACAAAAACTTCACATGTCCATTTATCACTTTCAAGAAGAAATTGAAAATAATGTGTATATTCAAAGGTATTAATATTCAAAATGTTACCTTTTTTTTGAAGATGCTATAATTTTGATGCTTGTATTGCTATAATTGGTAATTGCATATAATGCACATTTTCCTTCCACAATACATCATATACAATATTAATTTCTAAATTAAATTGATCTTCATTCCAATGTGGGTATTGCATATTTTACCATTTTCATTATTTTACTAGCAAGACATTTGTTATTGCATGCAATATATTACCTATGTTATTGCATGCATTTTAGTAAGTTGTAGACACCAATGTTAATTGATGAAAATGTTGGTAAAACCCAAAATTCTCAAGCATTTTCAAACACATTAAGTTGATAGATCTTCATTCCTCATTTCTTATGGAAGTCTCAAATAATATTATAACAGTTTGAAATATTTGTTCCATGTTATATTCAATTAAATTTTGGTGTAACAATTCCATTTCTTTTAAACATTTGACCATTCTTTAGCCCAACAAAGCTTCCAACATTTTCATTGTGGTATCATAATTTAGATGTTTAATGACATCTATTTTTTTCAAGGAGGCAACAATAGCTAAGGCCTAAGGTAGGGGCTTTGAATTAATCATGCCAACTTTGGTTAGCTTTAATTTAAGAAAACAAAAACTTTTTAATTTGTGTTCATCTAATTCTCATCAAAATAATGTATAGGGTCATCATAGGCATATGTATTATTTTTGAGGTGTAGAAAACTTTCATCTTGCATAAATACTTAGATGTCAGTTTATAAGCATATGGATGTAATCACATGAATAGGAGTTACACCAAGCGTAACCAATGCTTAAGTTTTCATGTTTTATTATCAAAAGTTACATTAATGTTACAAGTTTTAAATGTATTATGGAGGAAATGTGAAACAATTTCACATGAATCTAAATTCTAATGAATATAAAATAATGAAAATGATTTCTAAAACATCAATTTGTAATTTCTGCTTTGCCTAGTTTTTTTCGGTTTTGATGAACTTGACACACATTCAAGATGATATATTCATATATAACAATTATCAACACATATACATAATAATATAATTTGAGTTTTCTTTCATCATAATATATTTTACAATTGTAAAAATCATGAATTTTAAGTCCATCACCTCTTATGCAACTTAAATTGCTTAAATTTAAAATGGGCACACCTTGTCACATTGAAACATTCAACTTCAATCACATGCAAGGTGGCAACAAGAATGTGTACCTAACTATGTGTTATAATATCAAGCTGGTCATGAAATGGTTGCAAATGTAAGGTCATATTACCAACATTGTAAAACACCATGATTGTTTGATTGTTAGTTAGACTATCTTATGTCAGGGACTATACACTTTGAACCATTAATGTCTGAAATGGAAGAAAAGTCTTTGAAAAATGATGGTACTTCATGAATCATGACCAATGCATGACCAAGTTCAACTATTATGCTAAATCAAACGTTGGTTGCTTGAACAACACTACTCACGATTAAGTGGGTAGTTGAAATATATGCACACATTGTTTATACATTCAGATATGTTTTAAAACAAACCCACACAAGTGCAAATACAATAAAATGACCCATTCAAAGTGTAACTATGTTAAATGTTACTTTTCAAAATAATAAAATGAATTAATGTTAAAAATGTGCGATGTACTTTTACAATAAAGTTTGAAATATAACACCGAAATAATAAATTTGAAATGAATATATTGAATATCAAATACCAAAAACACTTGTTAAAAATTGTAACCAATATTTTAAAATATAATTGAATCAATGAAACTAATGGAGGAAAACAAACAAATCAACTAATCTCAATATGACACATTTATTTGTTAGAAATCATTCATGACTAGAAATTTAAGACAAAGGAGATGGCCATTGATCATTTTATTGTGTTTGCACCCACATACACACACATATATGACATTGAACAAAACACCATGACTTTAAAAGGCTCTTCATGCATGAATTCCAAATATATTGATGATAAAAAGTATATAAATACACAATGTTTAGTACATGGATGCACATGGTAAACACACTAATTAACATTATATATTAGTATAAGGTTAGTATGTTGAATGGATTTTATAACCCAATAAAGTAAAATAAATAAATGTTAGCCTAAGTTGTAGCTTTTTTTGGTGCAGAATTAATTTGCACAAATGCAAGACAGAGAAAGAATTTCTCTATTGCAATATGTTTTTTTAAAAGCAAAAATTTGTCATCTTTAAATATGTTTTGAAAATATTTCATTAGTTTGCAATGCAATTTGTTATACTAGGGTTAATGTGGCGTCAATTAATGTGAGATCTTTTTTGGGATGCTTGCAACTAATGCTCAATCACAAAATAGTAATTGTTCAGTTGATGTGATGTCTAATTATTATTAATTTATCTAGTACAACATAATACTCATGTCACCTTGGAAGTTGATTTAATAGCCAATTGTTGTAACGTCCCACTTGTGGAAAAACACATAATTCATATTCATCTCAAAAAGATTCACAAAATAATAAGAATTTACAACCAATAATAGTTGGATTAACCTTGATGGTGTTTTTCTTTTCTTTTCTTTTCTTTTTTTCAATTTTGTGATGTCTAAAAGGTGGCAATAATCCATAAGCTGATTCAAGCAAATATGGTTATTAAAAGATATAAAAGGGATTTTTTTCAACATTTATATATATATTTAGCTACCTACTTGAACCATTGAATTTTTTTTAAAAAAAATTTGATGATTTATTTTCAAAAAGTCATTGAATTTGCAACAATTCATTTCCAAAATTTTGCAACAGTGTAAAATTTTTCACTATAAAATAAATGGTTGATTCAACCATCTATTTATGAAAAAAGATAGTTTGTTTGTCACGTTGAGATCTCCCAAACCATAACTCCTCTTGTCATGCTCATGGTACCATTTGAAAGCCCTTGATGATTAGGGGTGCAATGAGTTTGTTTCATTATGTTTCAATCTATATAAAGAAGTCATTGAGTATTGAAGAATTTTTTCATTGAAGATTCATTTGATTGGTAATGTTGGAAAGCCTTTAGTAGCATTTTTATGAAGGTGATTTGGAAATTCTTAGGCCCATTTTAGATGAGGGTCCAGGGTCCAATTTGGACTCATTTGAAGCAAATTGAATCCTTGAGTTGGGCTGTACCTTGGTTCATAGCCTGACTCTTGGTTCTCCAAATCAGGAGCTCTTCTTTTAGCACTATTTTTTGGTCTGAACCAATTGCTTTTCCCTCCAAAACAGGTGCCATGTAGGTTTAGCCTCAATTTGCCACTTTTTGGTCTTGGATCCTGATCTAAAGACCTTGGGACCAATTTAAAGCTTTCGACCAATACGATTGCTTGAATTCATTGGTCCCTGGACCTTGGACCCTAGTCTAAAGTGGCCCTTAAACTTGGGTTACAGGAGATAATGGATTTTGAATAGTTTTTATCATTGAAAATTCAATTAAATTGCAAAAAATGGTTTTAGAAAGAAAAATCTAGTTGGGTAACCAATTAAAACGTGGGCTAATGACACATGTTACTCTAGACCTAGGGGGGGTGGGAGATATTGAATATTGAGTAATTTTTTTCACTGAATTTTAATTTAAAATATCTTTGTTTTTGCAATTGGCCTTCATCCTCAAGATCATGTTCACATTAGGAGCAATTACATAATGTTGTTCATACTGGGGCCAACAACACAAGCTACACTAGTGTTAAATGAGTCACGCATTCAAGACTAAGTTATTTTTGCGCCCATATTAAGGGCCACTTTAGAGGAGAGTGTAAGGTCTAGGGTCCAATGAAATAGAAGAATCATATTGGTTAAGAGCCATAAATTAGACCCATGGCCTTTAGATGAGGGTTCAAAACCCAAAAAAATGGCAAAATGAGGCTAAACCTACACGGCACCTTTTGTTGGATGAAAAATCAATTGGTTCAGACCCCCCCCAAAAGAGCTCAAAGGAGAGCTCATGATTTGGAGAACGAAGATGCAAACTAGTATCCAACTCAAAGATTCAATTTGCTTCAAATGGATCCAAATTGGTTCCTAGGAATTTGAACCCTTGAACCTATCTTAAGCGGGCTGCAAGGTGCGTTCACACTTGATGTTAGGGACTCTAGTGTTGAGTCCCTTAACACCATACTAGTCATTTAAGACTTAAACTTACTTATCATGAAGATTTTATGTTAAACTAACATTCATTTAACATTAAGCGGTTGCCCATTTAACAATTGGTGCCACCTAGGATGCCACCTAGATTTTCATTTCACATTGATTTAACATCAAGTGTGAATGCACCATAAGACCCATAGATGTTCAACCAAGTTTGCCTGGCATAATGCACAACAACAAGTCTAGTGATGAAAAAGATTTGGTCCTGTGACCAACGTTGCTTGCCACACTTTTGCTTCGTACCTCAGGAAACAACTCTCAAGAGAACATGATCAGACCATCTCATATTTCCCATAAAATAGTCAATTTGGCATCAGGAAAGACGGTGCCCTGAAGTTGTGCTTCAGGCGGTGTGGAGATCCGAATGTTGGATGTCCAACAATAATGTGATTTTGTGGTGACTACAAAAGTCGTCGGGGCTTGTCCACCCATTCTTCCGTACCTAACCTAACGTTTTTGAAGGAGGTGCCACTATTATTGCTTTGCTAAGATGTGGATTACCCCCTTTTCAGACTATGTTTGTGTTGTTCTCAACCCAAAGTTGGCAACCGCATGAGAAAAAAAAACAAAAAATTGTTGCTTTTTTGTAACATACTTTATAAATTAATGGCAAGCAGTTGGGTATTTTAGAAAAATAGTTCAATATTTTAGAAAAATACTCAACATACAATTCTTTTGAAAAATACACAACATAATAATGTCCTTTAATGCAATATGTAGTATGAGACCATTATCTCGGAGAGGCGAAAGAAAAGCAAGTTCAGATTATCCTAGTAGAATGCAAAGAATAAACTTAATGGGAATCATTGTAACTTCATTCCCACCAACGTTACATGATCAATTTTATTTTTGGGAAACTTTGCATGGGATCATTTTCCAACCTTTAAATTCTCCTTAAATAGTATTTCTTACTTTTCTTTTTCTTTTTGGGGATTTTTATTAATATATTTTCCATTACAAGTTTTTTGATCAAAAAAGATTTCAAGGCTTTACTTACTCCAAGTAATCAGCATATTTTTTTAATAAAAAAAACCAAAATAGGTAGGTAGCCAAACCCCTAGTGTGAAAACACTCCACCAACTATTCCCACTCAACCGCCAGTCTCTATCGTGCTGCCATTCTCTCATGTACATACTACATACCTTCACTTGACTATTAATTTCTTTCCAGCTTGTCTTTGCGGCCACGTTACTGAATGAGGGACGAGACGAGACAAGATGAGACGAGACCAGAGGGGACGACGAGGGTATGTAGGGCCCTCTAGGCTCTAGATGTGTCGATTCATGAAAAATCTGCTAAGTACTGCACGGGTGTCCTGGGAACGCACCCTCATATATATATATATCAGAGGCGAAAGTGCGATATGGCCGAAATTATAACAAGTTCCTCCTTCACCTCCCTATAACAATTGGAGCCGGAAATTGGGAAATTGTCATGACCAAGATTGGGTAATGCGAACAACAAGCCAGCACTCTGTTCGATGTGAGGGTTGGGTGTTAGGACAAAGTGCCGGATGTGGCCATGAATGTTGGTCCTTCACCCGTGATGTGACCAATAAAAACCAATATACAATTTTTTTGTCTTGCAGGTTGGTCACAACGGCCGTAGTGGTAGTAGGTATGCATTCTTCTCCTTTTGTTGTCATTAAGGCCAAAAGCTGGTCCTTAGATATCCCACCTTTCCTATGAAATAATTTTATCCGGGACCACCTGCCTTAGACCACCCACCCAACCCCCCAGGATAGATTAAACAAAAATGTGCCAAGTACAATCCTATTGTTGTCGTCTCGTCATTGTCCGGAGCTTTGTGTGTGTTTTATCCCTTTTCAAACAAGAATAAAGTTTTAATATACCAAGGGTAAATGTATATGCTTAGAGGCCACTTCCACAAGGAGCTAAAAGCAAAGGGCCATAAAATTAAAATTGAAAATTTGTTTTTGGGAGGGGGTTTGTTGTATGTTGTTCTAGTTAATTGAAAATTGACCTAGAGAAAAAATAGAATTAAGACTAATAAAGTACTAACTTTTTGGCCTTGCCTACCAAGGCAAGGATATTGTGTTTAGATTCATTATAAGCATAGTAGCTTCAGGGATTTTGGCCCCTAGGTAATAATAATAGGTCTATTTTTTATAAGAGGATTTTTGAAAGATGACATTTTGGCTTGTGTTTGGAACTTGAGATTAGTTATAGAGTTGTAATATCTTCAAGGATTTTGGTTTCTTTTAGAGGATTTTTTGAAGATTATATTTTTGCATGGTGAAATATTTGAGTTTTCATTATTCTTCTTTTGCGTTAAGATACTTTTTAGTGCAAATGCCAAGGCCACAGTGTGACACACCCCTTGTTTAATGTAGTCTGGGTAGTATGTATCTGTGTGAATGTTTGTTTGTTTGGTGCAAGAAACTCCATCCCATAAAAATGGCTCCCATCCAAAAAAATCTCATTAAGAGAAGTGTTATGATGGATATGGGATGTAGTGGGAAAATGTTGGCCCTTGGGATATTATTATTGCCACCAAAATAATAGAATCAAAGCAAGGAAATGTGTTTTTTGTGTGTGCGTTCAATCTAGGGTTTAGGGTTGATAAGAAATTCTATGCACAGTAGTGATGGATTTTTGAGGCCAGATTCTGCCACTTTTCAAGCTTCATCAGAACTTGACTGTCTTGAAGGAAGTGCCAATTTTGAGGGAAGTGTTGATTTTCAGGGGAAACCTAAGGCAGTTGTAGGTACACTACTATAGAGAGAATCTGCCTCAAAAAGTCAGTCCTTTGCACTAGGGAAGGTGCCCCCAGCGCATGTTCTGCACCATAGCCCTAATTTTTAAAGCATTAAATCCAGTACAAAATAAAATCACTTGATTATTACAATTAGGGTTGCAGTGTTAGAAATCTACAACTTGTTTGTACTGCTAGACTCAAAGGTTGAAATAAAATCGCAATTTCCGACATAAATCATAGTGAAAACATTTTAACTTGCGATTCTTGTCGAATTCTTTTTACATTTTACGGTACTAGTGTAGCCTGTGCCATTGGCCCAAGTGTTACCACGTCCTCAACTGATTTTTCCTTCCAAAATCTGGGGTTTTTGGAATTTATTTGAATTTTCAGCGGCAGAAATCACTTTTAAATCAATATCTCCCACATTCTGAATCCAAACCTTACCAAATAAATTCCATTCAATCCTGCTCATCAAGTTCTTTCCAACAACACCAAAGGCACATTCCAATTCCTTCGAAATTTTTAACTACGATTTAATTTTTTTTTTAGTGAAGAAATCATTCAATATTCAAGAACTTTTGCACTGCAAGTCCAGACATCATGGAACCACGCCCATGCACCCCTCCTTATTGAGGGCTTTCCAAAGACACCAAGAACACGATCTGAAGCATCCTAGTACAGTGGATCTCATAACTACAAAACAAAACAAACTACCTTGCTTCATAGGTAGATTATTAGCTTTCATAATCAACCTCACACTCTGGACATGCATTGCTCAAGAGTCTACAGTTGCAGAAACAAACCTTGGGGGGTTGGTTAAAAGAGCGTAGTGTAAATTGGGGGTCACCTCCTCGAGTGCAATTTTGCCACAATTGGAGATTTCAGTTCAAGTTCCCTGGAGCGAGCGAGGATACATCCTTCGTTGGGTGGAAGGCAATCTCAACCCTTCATTTCAATGCAACGGTTGCATCTTAGCCGTTGCTCCTTGCTAGGTGCGGCACCGCTATCAGCGTATTATGCCCTGAATCTCGTGCTCCACCCGCTCTTCTGAGGGGCATCAAGCGCTGTCAGGCAGTGCCTTACGTCGAGGACACTAAATCAGCAATGGGTCCATATTGCAGACAGACAGTACTAGAGAGTACTGTGTCTGCTTCTTCTTCTTCTTCTTCATTTTTCTTCTTGTTTGCCCCTGGCCCGATCCATACATCTTTTCGAGAATCTCAAAAAGATGGATGGATCCCCCCAGACACAAAATTTTGGGTCCTGTTATGCATGCTTTGGGCATGTAGAATAAAACTCAAAATTTGTGTCTGGGCAGCACCAAGATGACCGGACACATCTTGGTTGGGCAATCGGGCAGTCAAAGGGAAAAAAAAACCTCACAACTCACTGTAAATAGAAACCATGGCCTGCATGAAGTCTCAAATTACACGAAAATTCAAAAAAACGTTTGAACCTTCCAGAAACATTGACTGTAATCCTGGAATAGTCAAGATTACAACTATTCCAGGATTACGGTCAATGTATCCCATTTATTACTTCTTGACTGTAATCGTGGAGAAGTTGTCAAGAAGTTTAATCTTGCTACCAGAACTGGTCGGAACCTGACCGTATAATTAGCCTTTCGCTGGAACTGGAACCGGAATTTGAGATTGATATTCTCCCAGGCTGTAACATGGTGTAAAAACTTCCATTATTATTATTATAAATATTTTCCCATGATACCTGGTGGTTGTGGAATCTCCACCAGGTGTTATGTGGAAAATTTATGCTAGAAACCCCAAAATAATCATATTAATAATAAAATTTTAAAATCTCAAATTTTACCTAATTTTTTTGTTAAGTTTTTAACAGAATTTGTTGGAAAAAATTACTATATATGAAACATCATATTATTCTCTTTCTTATCTCCCATCAATTTGAAGTGGTACTCACTCTGCTGTTTAGGGAGTTCTCCTGACTTTTAATGAAGGGGAACATGCTATTTACACCAGGGAGGGAACGGCGTGACCCACCCTTGGTGAAACCGATTCTGCTACGCTTGCTTGCTTGCGGCGGTCACCAGAGTTGTCTTGCCAGACTTGCCTAGTGACTGATACGCCTGGCCGAATCGGCCACCGCGGGTTGGCCGGCCGCATTCTCTAGTACATAAGAGGAAGACTATAATATTATATATAACATGAAGAAGGGTCCGTACTTCTGGACAACATCAGAGAGGTTTTATTTAGTGCCCTTACAAGAGAGCTTGTACCAATGTACTTATACTACGAGCCATTTGAATTAGCCGCCTGCTGCTGCTGCTGTTGCGGTGATTTCATACTCGATCCGTTGTCCATTACCATTTGAAATGGTCGGTTTTCCCTCTTTCTTTTGGCAATGTTATGGTTGAAAGCGATTCGTTCCAAATTTGTTCGGCGAGGTAGGTATGTTGGGGGGAGAGGGTTCAGGGTGCTGATCATATATATATAAACAATTGTGCGCTTCAAAACTTTGGTGCTTGTACAATCGTTGTAAGTAGAGGCAGATAGATATCGGTTTGTTTCCTCCTCTCTCTCCTCCTCCCTCCCTACTCCATTAATGACTTCTGCAAACCACTACAAAAGACATGGAGGGTCTGGGCTCTTAAATTAGTTTGCCCACATTTTAGTCTTTTCCATCCACCGGTTTCTTTCTTTTTTTCAATTTTGTGATGTAGCCAAGATCACAATCATCTGTAAGCCAATTTAGCCAAAACTTGACTACTATTAAAAAAAACTATGAAACAATTTTTTTTTCCAATATGCGTCTATATTTTAGCCTACCCAGTTGAACATGTCTAGAAATCTGGCAATTTTTTTTAATTTTAAAAATAATAATAATTTGAAAAACTAATTGAATTTGCGACCCTGAACAAGGAGAAAATTGTGAACAAAATTCTATTTGAGAACCTGAAATTAGTTCACATAATTTGATGTTCATGTTGGTAGTAGAACTGGACATGGTACAAGCATCTTGCTGGAATTTTAAACGCTATAGTCCTTTACACAAGTGAGGGGTTCACTACATTATCAATTCATTTAGGTACCTATTTTCAATAAGGTTGCAAGTTAGGTAACTTTTTAGTCCAATGGTTAGTTGATGGAATGAGAAGGTAGAACTTAGAAGCACCTAGCCCTATGAGGGTACCTTAAACCTAGCCTTACTACAGACCCCTCTAGCTGTTAAATTTGTTTGGGAATGCCTCCTTCTACCGTTTTGGTAGTTCTCAGTTTTTGTTCTTTGGCTATCTGTGGTTAATTAAGGTGGTGGAGTCAGACAAGGTTGGTTTTCTTTTCTTTTTCTTTTTTTTTGAATAGCAAATTATTATTATTATTATTATTATTAGGGTTTTTGGAAGCACAACAGCAGACCTGACCTGACAATCAATTGGCACCCCCAAGTCAAGCTCATTGGGAGAGGGTCAGCGGGAGTTTAACCTGCACACCACTGGGTTAAATCCTAGCCAGGACCTTTTGTGGTCCTCAGGTCCCAGAAGAGGCTCTACCGGTAAGCCATCACCCCTACTAAGGTTCCAACTTCTTTTGAAAAATACCAAAACCAACCATGGATGCAACAATTTGAAGGCCCTTTTTCAAATTGGCACCGAGGAGGCTCAGCCAAATTCAAATCTTAAGCAAGAACTTGAATACGAAGTTCCGTCCAAATTTTAAAACTCACCGAAACTGAACCAAAGGCTCGCTTCAAAACCAAGAGCTGCCCGTTACCTCTAGTTTATAGAGTGATTACTTTTTGATTATCAACCCTTTGAAATTCCTCAAGGTTTGACCCTAGCAGGCCACATGGTTTTGACTAGTTAACCCAATGACCCGTATGAAAGCTAGGGTGTTTACCATAGGGTAAAATCTTCGGCCATGGCTTTACCAGAATTGGGCCCAAATGAGGCAGCACCTCATGTGGGCCCTTATTCCGGTAAAGCCCGTGGCTGATGGCTTTACTGAGTGTAAAGACCTGCTCGGACTTTTCCCCTGTTTTATCACACAAAAATAATGAAAAAAATGAGGGTCATTTTGTGAAAAGTAGAACATTTGCTGAAGTGGGCATTCCTTTCTTTGAAATGTCACCCAAACAGTGGAGGAAAAAGTACTCTGGTTAACATGCCTTCCGATTAGGCCTACACACAAAAATCGGAGCAGGTCTTCATGGAGCTATGAACTAACATGCTGGTTTAGGGTTTAAGGGTTTACTGGTATTCAATTGAAACCCTCAACCACTTGGGCTAAATTAGCTACACAAAAGAAAAATATTTCACCTTGTCCATTCCATGGTTTTATGGCTATCCATTTGCCAATTTCATTGAAAGATTGCACGATTCAACATGAGTTGCCAAATTATTTATGCCAAGACCTCACTTTAACACCACACAACCCTCATCCCCCCTCCCTCCTTCCTTCCCTCACCAATATATATATATATATATATATCTTAAAAATACATGTAAGTGCTGGAACTTGACCTTTTATATTGTTTCAATAGGTACCTTCTCAGCTTGTGAAAGGGACTTTGGTTACCTTGGTCAAAGTAGGCGAGGTAAAGATTAGAAAGGAATGAGGAAAAAAAAACAGTTGATTTTCTGGAGAGTGATTCAACACACAAGACTTCATCAAATTCTCATTTAACCTACCAGTCCCAGTCCTCTTTGAGTGGTGATAACGTTTTGTTGTTTGTCAACAATGCTCTTGTAACAAGGCTTTTGTACTGTAGCTTTGCCCATCGTAAATGGCAATTCAGGTATGTATGGGCAAGGTTTCAACTGGTGGCTTCATTCAATACATAGTATAGGATAAAAGAGTTTGCTAAGGAATTGAAAAGAGGAAAGTGCTAGAAAGAACTCTTTTCAAGCTGGCTCAGTTTGTTAAGTTTGCACTCAACATGAGATAAAATAGGCCTTTTTGTTTTTCATTTCCTTTGTGCAATTAAGCTGGTTGGTAGGTGCCAACTCAAAGAAAATCTCCATAGTTTTTTTCTTTAGGATTGGTCACCTTGCAAAGCATGTAATTTGCAAATCCAAAAGTCTTGGCCATATGCTTTCATTGGAGGTTTTCCAACTGAATTAAAGGTGGTGTGTGTGGGGGGTTTTTTTTTCTTAATTAAGGTCAATTAAAGCATTTTCTCTAGATTATACAAAACTATTTTCTGTTTTCATGGTTCAAATTTTTTAGGTTGTAAAGGCTTATAGTTCGATTAGTGGATATAAAAAATTTAGAAGAATTACATGGACCTTTTTGTTGGATGATTAAAATCTAAAGGTTATATAGTGGTAGTTATATTGGTTATGAGAAGGTTGTTTGGGAATCTGTACAATTGGTCCTAGTGAGATACAATATATTGGGTCGTTGGGTAAGCATGCCTTGTCCACGATGGTGTGTAACAAAATGGGATCTTTCCATTGTGAACATTTGATTTTTTCTGTTTTTCTTGGGGACTTGTGGATGAAATTGAATTTTTTTGCATCTAGAAGCAATCGGACTACGATTTCTCAATTGAAATGTGTAACATTTCCAATTCAAGAGATAAATTGTGAGGAAATGAATATTTGGTTGTTTGGCTTGTGACATCTTTGGAATCATTGTGATGACCCTGATAGCCTATAATGGTAATGAGGTAAGTTTTACATTGATTCCATGAATATTTTATGGGATAATGAACCTTTTGTCCAATTTGATTCTTATCTTTAAATTTATGCAATGAAAAAATATTGTTTGTCTATGTTGTCTGAACCTATGTCCTTTCACCTACCTACATTTTGGCTATGGAAAGGCACACACATTATGTGCCTTTTCATGTGGCACCTTTTATCCTCTCCCATTCTCAACCACCTTGCAATTTTTTTGATAAATTGCAACACCCATGAATATTGCATTACCACATCATTGGAAGAAGCATGCACAAGGAAACTACCTCTTCAATGAAATGAAAAAAAATGTGTTGCACAAAAAACAAAAGACAATGTAAAATTTGTGAATGTGTATTGTATAAGTACTTCAAATCCAAATGGAAAAAGTGTTGTTGTACGGATTTGTATTGATATCTCCAAGTTTCAATAGGGTGAAAACACACTATAGGGGGACCCTTTTTTGTGCATCATTGGATGTTAGTTTTTTGGGTGGCACATTTTTGAACTTCAATGATGTCATTATTAAAAAATACTTTCACATTTTAATAAAATAGTATGATAGCCCATCACATTAAAAATCAATTTTTAAAATTATATATTTTTTGATTTTATATTATGTGGTGTTAAAATATATGTGTTCGAAATAATATCTATGAGATTGTATTGAAAAACATAAATATATTCCAAAAGCAATTGTAATCTATTTTGACCTTTATGAAAGTCGAGATCTATTGAATGATATGATTCCACATAATTTGAACCATGTTTGTGAACCATGTGAAAATTTTGAAAAGCAAGTTGTAGGATGATAGGTAGGAGGTACATAGGTTATAGGAGAAAGGAAATAAGAGGTAGATAGTTAAATAAGTAGGTTGAAGAAGTAGGTAGGTGGATGAATGGATAGGTAAGTAAATGGGTAGGTGGGTGGGTGGCTAGATAGGTAGGTAAATTGGTGGGTCATGTGTGGGTGGGTTGGCATTTAGGTGGTCCATAAGTAGGTAGGTAGGTAAGTAGGTAGGTGGGTGGGTTGGTGGGTGGGTTGGTAAGTAAATAGATAGGTAGGTAGGTGATAGGTAGGTAGTTTATTGGGTAAGTAGGTAGGTAGGTGATAGGGTTGTTTATGTTCATATCAAACGACTTGTAATGATTTTTTAATGATTATAATGTCAATTGGATGCCCATATCACTTTTTCATCAATCATGGATGTCATATAAATGAAATAAAAGTGATGAAAACTAACATCTTCCATCTTGGTACCACCTCATCAATTACTAATCACATGCCTCATTAATAATATATGACTATGATGTTTTACATATAGGATTCAAAATAATAGTTTATGACTAAAGTCATACATATAATCATTTAAGACTTGAAATCATAGACTTCTTGGTTGCAAAGGACAAAAAAATTTCTAATGTAAATTAGATAGGGTACATAATGATTACATAAGGGTTGCATAGGGGTTGAGTATGGCTACTTAAATTATCTAAATGCCTATTTAAGGGTTGTTTAGGCTTCTTAAATTATTTAGAGATTACCCAAAGGCTACTTAAAGGTTGTTTAAGCTTCTTAAGTTATTTAGAGATTACCTAGTCAATAAGTCACATGAATTTGGGAAAATTACCAGATGGCTTTTATTAATCATAAAGTACGATTTTAAAATAGTGTATAAACCAATGTTGGAAAGTTTTCATTTTTTTGTGAGAATCGGCCAGTTCCAATTCTCTCATAATGTTATGAAATATAATCAATTTTCTTAATTAGCTAGTCAGGTTATCAAAAAAAAAATTCCAACTCACTGATTGTCAAATAGGGTGGTTCTCATATATACAACAATTGGTTTTCACATCTAATTTTCACAACCTAATTATTTAATTTTTCATCAATTAAAATCATTTTTAATAAATAATTAATAGTTTAATTACTTCATCAAAGGAAGAAAGAAACACCATGTGAAAAAAATAATAACACAAGAAAAGAATAAACGCCAGGGGAAAAGAGTAATAGTAATAAAAGGAAAAGTAATAACAATAAAGAGATAAAAAATCATTATGGGAAAATAATAACAATAGTAAAAAAGAGCAATAGCAATAAAAAGAGAATAATAATAATGGAAGAAGAGTAGTAAAAGTTAGAAGAATAATAGTAAGAGGAGAAAATTAGCAACCCCAAATGATAAGAAGAACAAAAATAGCCAATTATAGTAGCTGGGGTTTTTTTTTCAAATTTGCTTGGTCTATGGGTTGGCTATCCAAGTGGCAAACAAGGGGTATGGTGTGGCAATTTCCTTTGCCACATGTGCAAGCATGATTATATATTTTTTTAAATCTTGATTTTTAGTGATTATTTAAATTTTCATTTCTATTCATTGGCAAATCAATGGTTTTTACGTGTAGTGCAATTGGCAACAATATTTTTAGTTTAATTTATTTTTGTAAATTCTATTCAAAGAACCTTCCATGGAAGTTGAACCCCAAAATCTCTAAAGGAAAAGGTTTATATTAAACAACAATTATTTTTTTCCTCGAGGCAAATCATTCCCTGAGGGGTTGACTACTTGTGCCCTAAATGACGAAATTATCATCACTATCCATCTAATGATGGCGATTTGGGCCACATTTTTCCAATTTTTTTCCTTTATATGTCTCGCACGTTTGTACAATAGGTCAAAAAGTTGCAAAAATTCCACACCCAAAAAAAAAACCTTCATCATGTTCCCCTAAAAAGAAGGGGTTTAAATGTCCTGGGGAACAACTTCCCCTAAGTAACAACTTCTTAATGGAGAAAAGGACTAAGTTGCCTTAAAGAGCAATTTCCTGAATGTTTGATAAAAAAATGCAAGGGGTAAAATTTGTCCAAATAAAACATTATTTATATCATTGGAAAGCTTTGAAAAGATAGATATATAAAATGATCTTGCATTTTCAATTCAAAGTTATGAGTTAAAACTTATGATGAAAAAAATTGAAGGTCAAAATTTCCAAGTTATTTTCTCCCCTGAAGAGAAATGGACTATGTTCCTTTGGGGAAGAATTTCCCCTAGGAGAAGGGGACTAAGTTCCCTTGAAGAAAAATGGATGAAGTTCCCCTGAGGACAAAGGGACTATGTTCCCTTAAGGAATTAAGTTCTTGAATGTTTGGCAAGAAATTATAGGGGGTAAAATTTATCCAAATCAAATGTTTTTTATACCATTGGGGTGAAAACACTGTAAAAGGAACCAAGGGTGTTAAGGTAAAAATTATTTTTCAAGGATTACACATGACATGTGGCATTTATGTGTTGGTTTATAACTTAAAATTTTGTATTGTGGATATTTAATTTAACACTACATGTTAGATATAAATACATTTAGATCAAAAATTAATTTTATATCATATATATTATGTATTCATGCCCTTTATCACATAAATATGAATAACTTTTGTTAAAGCTTCATTTTCAACATCCATAGTTTTCAAGGTCAAAAGCACGTTTGAACCAAATGTGCTCATATTGATTACAAAAATAACTTTCATTAATTCAAGCCCTTTTGTACTTATAATCATCAATGTTAAAATCCTCTCCAATTTTGAAAACGAAGGGTGCACATTTGGTAGAAAAAAAAATGTTTGAAAGAATTAAGGATTATCCATTCTCGAGGTTTGAATGTTTTGAACATGTAAATTTTTTTTGTTTATGTCAAGTTTTGAGCATATAAACTTTGCAATTAATGGAATATATTCCAAAAACATTTATAAAAATCCAAACTAATACGTTTTTTTTGTGATCTTTTAAACATAAAAAAAACAATTTTAAGGAGTGTCCATTCACTTGAATGGCTCCTTGGACTATGTTTTTACCCATTGGAAAGCTCTCAAAGATAAATATCTAAAATGATCTTGCATTCTCAATGTGAAGGTACAAGATAAAAGTTATGACGAAAATAAAAGCTTAGGGTCAAATTACCCTCGAAGAGAAGTGAAAATTTGACCCCCAACTCTTCTTTTCGTCATAAATTTTAGCCCGTGTTTTCAAATTGAAAATGAAAGATCATATTAAATAACTACTCTTTGAGAGTTTTCCAATCGCATAAAGAACATTTATTTAGATAAATTTTACCCCCTATAATTTTTTGTCAAACATTTAGGAATTTGCTCCTCAAAGGAACTTAGTCCTGGTCTTTTCCCCGAAGCAATATAATCTTTTTCTCCCTAGGGGAAAAGTAACTTAATACCTTTTTCCCCATGAAAAATTGCTCCTTAGGGCAACTTCGTCCAAGGGAGAAGGTAACTTAGTCCTTTTTTCCATGGGGGAGAAGGCAACTTGGAAATTTTGACCTTTGATTCTTGTTTTCATCATAATTTTTAACTCATAACTTCAAATTGTTGGTTCAATTTCTAAAGGGGTCTTCCAAAAACCCTAATAAAAGAACTTGTTTGTACCCATCCAGGTTTCTATAAAAAAACCGGACTTTACACCCATTTAATCACATACCTTAATCCCCCCCCCCACCCCCCCCCACACACACACACACACAAAAGTTAGTACCCACAAAACATAGCAAAACAAGTTGTAGTTGACGGTTATAATGCATTCATGAACACTAGCAATGTCACCACCAAACCACGACGCCAAACAA
>Ga0209611_10006881_pt1 | contig 18415 bp, 8 predicted proteins | sample S1TSphgellanicum_3_FD_187693 | JGI IMG/M metagenome (GOLD analysis project Ga0209611, IMG submission 187693) | Host-associated microbial communities from peat moss isolated from Minnesota, USA - S1T2_Fc - Sphagnum magellanicum MG (SPAdes) (version 2) | ecosystem: Host-associated > Plants > Peat... | reverse complement strand
GCAGGTCTAAGCTCCATCATCTTCAAGTCAAAGAAAGAGTTTGGCAGATTAAGTGGTGTTGTTTGGGGGGAGGGCAGGATCGGGCGGGAGGGGAGGGCAGGGAAGGGGAGGGGTGGCTTTTTTGGGAGGGTTTGGGATTTTGGGAGGGGAGGGCAGAGAGATTTTGAAGGCAACTATAATCACACAAACTAGCAGATGTCCCCACAATTCATGCCCCTGCCATTAGACTAGGCCAAAATAGGTGATCGCCTGGACGGCGTTGCATTTATGGCATGAGTAGACAGACAGACAGACAGACAGGAGGTGCATTCATCCACATGAGTTTAACAACGATTTTGATCATCTGTCTACACAAACTCTATGCTGAAGAGAACGAAGATATTCATCATGCAGCAGATGAATCAGCCATTAAGGCATGGTAGTACACTAGCTGGAGTGAAACATTGGAGCCACACACATGGATGATATATTCTGATACCTCCTCGTCGTCGGCCTCAACTTTGTTTTAGGTTGAGCAACGGCTTAGTGTTCTGGGGTTACCATTAATGTTTCCTGACTAGAAATTGCTTGATCTATCAACTTTCATCTCTCAACTACTTGGGTTTTCTCTGTTGGTCCCACTAAATAATTGTGCAGAATGATTTTGCACTCTCTTTTCTTTGTGGGGTGCACGCACCAGGATGGATTCCCTTGTGGAGAAAGGCTCTTTTTCACATCAACAGTCAGAGTCAACCATCACCCATCAGCACACCATGTAAGATGGATGGTATGTGGACAGGAACACTTTCTCATTATACTCCCACCCCAGACTAACCACAGTGGTTAGCTATGCTCTAACCATACACATGCATCTACCCACCAAGTACCTTACCTATCTACATAGTACTCACATGCATTCCCCTTTCCCTAAGTAAGCACTCATAGCATAGTGCTTATACTAGTGCTTACTGATAGTTCCCTAGGTAGGGGAAAGGGAAAGGTTTACAGGTTGGGTTACCAAGGTAAAAACTTGGTACCTAACTTGTGGTTCGTTGATAACTGAGTCATTTGATGGGTTTAATGGACGCTAGGTCACATAATACCATGGGAACTAGTTCAAACTTTTGTATACAAAACTGGGGTGATAGTTGTGTCAACTTATTGCAAATGTCACATGACTTGTCTCCAAACTGTTGAATGGATCACAACACATCACATAACCATGTAATTATCTAAGAATTCAACCCCAAAGGAAAACATTTGTGATCAACAAACACAATTGTAAGTCATTCATTAAATCCTGACAACCTTGGGGCACCGATCATTCCCAAATGCAGGGTTTGAAAAACATATCACCCCAACGGTTGAACATATTGGGTGGTGCTCCAAGTTTCAAACTACTTTTAATGGCTATGTCATGGCTCTTCCAAGTTCCAATCTCCCCAAAATCGCCCAAAGAAATCACGTCCTTTAAATATGTGTGCCTAGTTAGTTGTAGATGAGGACTGCTTAATAAGTGTTTCAAGACAAGTTTTTTCTGCCTGCCATATAGTCAAAATTTCCATATCTTTTCCAAGAGTCATATCTGACAATTTTATGTATGTGACGACCAGTGCTGGGTGGTTCTCACTTTTTCAGTGAGAACCTTTAAGGTTTTCAATCCGGTTCTCACCATGAGAATTGAAAGTTTTCACATAAAGCGATCACCTTTTTGAGAATCTATCGATCAGTTCTCTTTAAAGTGAATTGAATTTTTTGAAAACCTCAAAGGGTATCAGTTGAATCTTTTCTGATAACCTTTAAAGATATTAAAACATATGGGCACCGGTTTTCAGGGTGTTTAGTAGAGTTTTCCGTAAATTCAGGAAAACAAGGCACCAGTACCCTCAGTCTGGTCCAAAACCGGGTGAGATTAAAAAAAAACCTTTAACGGGGGATCAAACTCAGAAATGCACCACTTTTTGTTCCAAACTGAGTTTCATCCGGTTTTGACCCGTCTTTCCTTTTCCCTGAGCGCCTCCACTGTTGCCAAATATATTTTCCCTGCTCGTACATGTACAACTACTATAATTATCTCGAACCTTGTGCATTTAATTATGAGTTTCAGCATTTCATACCCAGATTTAATAAAACTTCCTTATTTTGCGGACCTCAGTAAAAGAGAGGATAGGGGGTGAAAAGAGGCCCCAAGAGAGGGTGAAGACAGGATGACTTTAAGGAAAACTCTAGGTTTAGTTAGGTTTAGGTTTTAGTTTGGGCGGCGCTAGCTTCCTCAACGCCTCCTTTAGCCGGAGCTTCACGAAGAAGCTTCGGGCTCTTCTACAAAGGGGTCAATCTTAATTTATTTAATTACAATTTCAAAATTAATTAAATAATTAAAAAAATATTCTGAATTTTTTTAATTTTGAAAACCGGATTCTGAGAACCGTCTCTGAAAATTGAGGGTTGTAATTTTTATGAGAACTGGCAAGACTGAAAATCGATGGAATTTTTTTCCAAAAACCTGAAACCCTTAAAGGTTATCTAAATCTTTTCTTTTTTTTAATAGCAAGGACCTTAAAGGTTCTTTAAAATGACTGTGAGAACCGGAACTGGTGATTTTCAAAAAAATGAGAACCGCTCAACACTGGTGACAACCAAGAAAAGTTCATCTACACAAATAAGCAATGGATGAATAGTGTATGCCATATTGGTTGATGGGCACCAATGCATGAGCCATGGATGATGACCATAGGCTGTAAGGGACCTATCTACTTATATAAGGGACATGTCAAGGGAACATCGATTACTAACTATTTTGTAACAACAATTGGAATGGAAGGGACACATTTCCTGATAATCAAACATGGGTACCAAGCTCTATCATGGGGTTAAGGCATTTTGTGGCTTGAGTAAAAGTTGGTTTAGAGCAACTCCATCCATGCTCAGTATGTGGCCCTGCAGCACTATTTCTCACATCCAAGACTAGTTATTCATTTTTCCCAACCTTGCCCATGAAATGGAAACTAGGACTGCAAAAGGCCATAGACTAAGTTAATAGCAACCCATCTGGACCAATCAAACCATTTGGCCAATCACCAACAGGTGTTAGGTTTTGTTCTGGCCTTTGCCAGCCTAATTTGGGCCAAAACCATTTTGCTGAACCAAACCTGAATGTTTTGACTTTTCTTCATCCAAAATTTGTCGTCCAATTTAGTTATCTGTAAAGTATTGTGAACACAGGACGAAAACCCTGGGTTTGGGTGAAATTGGCAACAGAAGACAAAAGTCACAATGAGACTGTGCCAAAGGAAAATAATGCAGGATGAAATACATTTTTGCTCCTAAACCCAAGATGAAACTAGTTGCATCTATCCTGAGTTTTGCACGATGCGAAAACTTGTCATGCATAGACCTGGCCAGTGTGTGTAAGAGCATTTCTTTTTGTAAGGTTCCCAAGTTGTTTTGTAGGGTTCATGCAAGCTTGTCTGAAGAAACATCACAAGCTAAGGAGGTAGGAAGCTTTTTTGTAGAGTTTGTGTGTATTAGAAGCTAAGGGAGGCAAAGAAGTAGAAGTTCAAGGAGGGAGAAGCTTAGGTTTAGGTCAAGATCATTGCAAAGGCTACGAAAAGGAATGTCACAAGCAAAAGCTCATGAAGGGAGATGCTTAAGTGGTTTAGGTTAGGAACCACCATAAGAGAGCTTGGAGAGGAGTGTCATAGCCTTCGCATTCAAAGAGGAAACTCTGACCACGCACGCTTCACATTTGGAAAAGGAATCACTACAACTATTAAAGTGTCATGAAAGGAGTCTCAGACTTTTGGAAGTTGCATTTGGCGAGGAGACAAGGGCTTGCTATAGGATTTGCACCATCGCTTATAGGCAAGGTTTTTAAATAGGCAAGTGTTTAGAAAATTTAAAGTGGTTTTTTCAAAACACCATGACAATGTGTGGGCATGCGGACATTTTTTGGGACTCTCAATGCCATGACTTCACTTTGTGGGAGTCCTTTTTATTTTTGGTGTGGTCATTCTCCATTTTTTGTCTCAAGGTGTGTGAGCTAGTGAAACTAATAGTTGGTCATTTATTAACACAATCCTCTAAACAATTTGAAGTAGGTCCTCCAAGCCCAAAATCCCACACTTTTTGATAATCTAAGTTTTCAATTCTCAAATTGTAACCTCCAAACTAAAATGAGTTTGGCATCTAGGGTTCTTTTACCACCTCTCCCAAATTCAATGGTGATTGATTACATTTTTCCCCTCTTGCCATTAACCAATCCCTCCATGTTTTGGTGCCTTCGTCAAGTAAATAAGGGTTGATTTACTATTATGGGGATAACAACCCAATGGAATGCACTTGAAATTGTCAAAATTAAGAATCCTAATTATTAGGAAATGATATCATAGAATCAATTTCATAAATCTTCTCTTAAAGACTGCATAGAATTTGAAATGTAATGTTTCGACAAATTATCGGACATCTTTAATGATGAATTTTTCTTGGTTAATGTTAGTGAGGTTTTAGAAAATGAATAGTATAAGTTCTTGAAAGTTTCAGGTCTTGATAAATTTTGGGACATGAAAGATTATCAACATCTAATGGATTTCTAGATGCCTTAGAAATACATGTATATAAATAAAAAGGACTATTTAATTCCCCCATCCTCTTCATGGTTTTGCGTTTTAGTTTTGGTGAGTTCATAATTTGTCACGATGGTTTCAATTTTGTATGAATTTTAAACCATCTTCTTCTTGCTTTTGGCTTTCAATTTTGATTAATGCATTAAAGTTTAAGCTTTAAAAACAATGGCCCCATCCTTCCATTTGTCTAAATGATTTCAACTCTGAACCATCCTCTTCTTGTTTTTGGTTTTTAGTTTTAATCCTAGTACATTAAAGTTTAAGAATGATCTGGATCCTATTGAGATGGCCCCATTTTCTTCATGGTTTTGGGCTTTAGTTTTGGTGAATTCATTTGTTAATTAAATGTTCAATTATGTTGGGATTATGATCCATCCTCCTCTTACTCTTGGTTGTTAGTTTTAATTAGTACATTAAAGTTCAAGCTTTTGATCTTGTTGGGACAACCTTATCTTCTTCATGGTTTTGGGTTTCAGTTTTGGTGAATCCATTTTTCTGAATGATTTCAATTATGTACAAGTTCTCATCCATACTCTTTTTGGTTTCAGCTTTCAATTTTGATTTATACATTAAAATTGATGATTTGGATTTTGTTTGAATATCCCATCCTCGTAGTTTCAAGTTTTGAGTTTGGTGAATTCATTTGTCACGATGATTTAAATCCTGTTGGAATTCTAATTTATCATCCTTTTGTTTTTGGCTTTTAGTTATAATTAATACATTAAAGTGAACATGAATGATTTGAATCATGTTTGGACAACCCCATCCTCTTCATAGTTTTGGGTTTCAATTATTGTGAATACATTTGTCATGATTCCTTAGATTTTGGTCATCCCATTTAAACCCCTACCAAGCCATTACATGAAGTTCCAAAGTTTAGATCTAGATTTTATAAAAAATATAATCCAAACCTCCTCTAGTTTTTGGGTTTGAGTTTTGATGATTCAATTCATGCACATTTTGAGATTGTGGTCATACCATTTAAACTTTAAATTAAATTTTATCATTTAATAGCAAATGATAGATGTGCATTATGTTTAAGATCTAATCCAAAGTTGCTACTGAATTTAGGGTTAGTTTTTATGAATACATCTTGATTCCTTGGATTTTGGTCATCTTAGTTAAACCCTTTCCAAAATCCACATTTGATTCTAGAGTTCAAGTTTAAATTATCAAATTTTGTTTGAAATATGATCTAAACTTATTCCTTCTTTTGATTTTTAATTTTGATGATTAAATTCATTTACATTTTAACTTGTTGAACCTAAGTTAATCAATTTTTCTAATTATCTTTATGTTGTTACAAAATTTGGAATAGTGTAGAAACAAAAAGAAAGCCCCAAAAAAACTCAAGCAAATATTAGTATGGTAGATTTGAAAGTAGATTTGTGGGGATGTTTATTGGTGAAATCTGGGAATGGATGGGATTGATTATGTTGGGGTGGAAGGGTCTCAACATGGAGAAAACTTCAACACTCATGTGGCAAAGGCACCATGACAAGAAAAAGGGGCTGAAAAATTGTGGAATTTGTTCAATTGAACACCATGTGTGTTGTTTATAATCATCACTTTATTATCTATAGCAAAGATAAAACCAAGGTGACACAATTGGTTCCTTTCATAGTGTGGAAGGCTATGTATGTAGCATACAAATTTGATTATCCAAATTCAAAATTTTAAAAGGAGGCTTTGGAAAAAAGGTTGTAGGAAACCTTACAAGGATTGAAAATAAGGACATCAAATGAAGAAAGGGTAAAAAAAAGTTGTCTTGCAAAATGAAGAAATGTTAACATAGCTAAAATCAAGGGATGGCCATGCCACATGTAATGTTTTGAAACGGCAACAATCCCTAATTGATGGTCCCAATCCATATGCATCTACCCCATCTAATCCCCTATCTACACCTACATCTAGTACTCCTCCTTCTTTCTATGCAAATTTAAAGGTTCCATCACATGGGCCTATTGTAGCATTAGGTCTACCATCCACATCCACTCCATCTAAAAAGGATAAGAATAATGTAAATTGTTTGCAAAACCAAGCATAAAGATTTGAACAAATGGCATTTCCTATGGAAGTGGATTCAAAATAATGCCTAGCTTTGTTGCATGCCCAAATGCATATTAGTGTCAGTATGGCAAATAAAATTAAAATCAATGATTTGAAAACAACTAAGGATTTAGGGAAATTTCAAATGAAGAGGAGTTCAAAGCAAAGGTTAAAGAGATTTTAAACCTATAGAACTAGAAATCCCCATCCCACCCATGGCCAGTAGGGTTAGGCATTTGTTCACTTATGACTTCAAATGTGAAGTCCATATAACATCTATGCAGAAAGTTTGTGAGAATAGCAACAACTTTGAACAAATGAATGTATTTTGGTTTTGTTGAATCAAATATCTTCATCAATCATTTCCATTTCCTTTTCAATCCACTAATTCTCCATTCCATTCACACTATATATTTAACATGCATATTGTTGTAGGCCTTGATAGCATCATCACCAGAATTAGGACCCACCTCCCACCTCCCTCTTCATGATGATTTTTTTTTGCTTAAATGACCAAGGTTTCCAAATAAGTACTCAAAATACTCATCATCGTGCACAAAAAATTGGCACCAACTTTGATGTAGCTCAAATTGACAAAGGATGGTCACATCATGGTAAGATTTTGAATACTTAAAATCCAAGAAAATTAACAAGCTTTAATGATCAACCACCATAATGTTATCCATCAAATAGATCTTCTTGCGCCCATTAAACCAAATCTTGTGTTCACGATCATTCCAAGGTTTCTGGATTTTAATCAACGTGCCATCAATCAATTTAATGCAACCATGGAACTTGGGTATGGTGGTACCCAACACATGTCTTTCCTATTCCATGGGCCATCAAATTTAAGGAGCAAGTGCATCGTTGATGCAAGATGCAATGAAAATTACATCATCACAAACCACACTTTTTGACCAATTCCATAAAAAAACATCATACATGCAAACATTGTAATGTTTCATGTACAATATGAATTATAAAAGGTGTTGTTTGAGGGTCAATTTTGAAGGCTACTTTGTCCAAATGTGATAACATACACACCAATATAGGTGTTCCATTAAACCCTATCATAGCATGTAAATCTTAACTTAGACATCTAATTTAAACCCCTAAAACTTAAACCCTAAAACCCAAACCAAAACCCTAACCTTAACCCCTAATCCTATACCCTAGAACCTAAACCCTTCTTTCAACCCCTAAACCCTTAAAACCCTAAAACTTAAATCTTAATCTTAACCTTGAACTTTAATCCAAAACTTAAACCAAAACCTTAACCCATAAATCCTAACCCCTAATCTTAAAACCTAAAACCTAAACCCCTATTTTAACCCCTAAATCTTTAAGATTTAAACCTTAAACTAAACCCCAAACCCAAGCCCCTACTTTAAACACCTAAAACCAAGACTCTAAAACTAACATATGTTTTTAAACTTCTAACCCTAAACCCTAGAACCCTAAATCTCAACCCATTATTAAAACCCCTAAAACCAACATATTATTTTAGCCCTTAAACCAAAACCCCTAAAGTGAAAACCTTATTCTTAACCTTTAAAATTAAAACCTTAGTTTTAAACCTTAACCATAAAACTTGATTTATTTCCCTAATCCAACCCTAAAAAAATGAAACATTAATACAAAACCCAAACTTAAACCCCATAAAACAAATTAACTTGAATTGAAATTATGGTGCCCACCTATTGATCATGCATGCCTTTCAATGGTGGGCACCACTAGTGTTGTCAACTCATCGAACTTCACCAATGTTAAATTAGGGACTTGAATAACCTTGGGGTTGCTTGCATAGTAGCAAGCACATCTTGAATTCCCATGTCAAGATCCATTGATTGGCTTGCACCCTCCTCCAACTCATTAGCATTGGACATGATAAATGAATTAGCAACAACAAATGCACATGCAAAAACACATTGTCTTTGCTTATGCTGTCAAAAAACAATTGCTCCAAGATCTCATCATCAATTGAGGAAGAGGAACTAGAACCATCTCACATGGAGCTAGAACCATGGCTTGAAGATGAGGCCATGAGCTCCAAGTAAAAGTACCCTTCACAAGTTAAATGAAAAGAGTAAGAATGTGGGATGTGCTTTCATTTATATAGTCCTCACCTATAAAACAAAGCTTATGGATTTAAAATAAAGGTCATCTAGACAAGCCTTTTGTTCTAGAATTGACACTAAGGATTTTGGGTTTTGGTTGTATCCTATAAGTATCCCTTAAATATTCTTTAATTTCAAAAGTCCTTAGGTAGCCCTCAAATAACCCCTAATTAATACCTATGTTAACCTACAAATAATCTTTTCAATCACCTTTCAATAGGCCCCTATGAAACCCCCTTAGTAACCCCTAGGTATCCTATAACTCAAGAAGTCTATAGGAAATTGCTTAAATAACCCCTTAGGTGGCCCCAAAATAACCCCTAAAATAGCCACAAAACAACCCCAATATAGCCCCTAAATAGTTCCCTAGGTAACCCTGAAATAGTACCACAAGTATTCCCTAAATAGCCCCATAGGTCACTTCCAATACACTTGATAAGGAGCCCCTAAATTGCCCCTCAATAGTCCCCCCATAAGGGGCCCCTAGGTATCCCTTCAATAAGCCCCCATAAGTAGCTCCTAGGTGTCTCCTAACATAAGAAATCCTTAGGGTACCCAAATACAGCCCATGTTTAGGCATGTAGGTAGCCCATAGATGACTAGGTACGTAAGCCAACTACATTTCACCCCCTATTAGGTAGCCCCTAGTCTGTAGACTGCTGTGTGGTTAGAAAAGTGACCACAATCGTCACGTTTGAAGACTATATATATCCTGTGTTTTCTGGACTGGTCCTGACTTTTCTTCACTTGACGGATAGCTCAAAAAGGGAGGATCTGAGGGACAGTCAGGATCAAAATGAGACTGAAACGTACTTAGGATTACTTTAATGCATCACTTGAGTTGCTTAAAAAATCAAAATTAGAAATCTTTCCTTTGCATGGGGATTTAACAACCCCCCCCCCCAAACCCCTCTGGAGTCCTCAAGTGTTTTAAAAAACCATTCAATCAAAACATGCTTATTCATTCACTTTGGGCTCCTTAATTTTGGATCACATGGGTGCCATGCAATATTCAACTTATCTTTAAAATTATGTTGTCTTTATCCATAGTCTGACCTCTAAATAAGGGATGACACTCTTCTTTGAATTTACAAGATACGGGAGTAAGAATACATAAGGTCTCATATATTAGTTGTGGAGTAAAAGTTGTAATTTAATTAGTTTCATAATTAGAATTTTTTTGGAAAATCAAGATATAATTAATATAGGGTATACATTAATCCCCGATATTATATATACATATACGTATTAATTTTTTAAAATATTAGTTGCTACTAGGTTCAATAAGTAAGTTAGTAAATGGAATAGTTTTATAAATAAACTTATAATCAAATGTGGAGGAATGTGAAATAAATAATGTTTCCACATCATTAATAATTGATCATTTTGAAAAAAACTACACTTTAAGTGGATTTTTATTTTCATCTCCTAATTACCTTGTTGAAATATATGCTAAAAGAATATGTTGTGTAAAAAAAAAAAAAAAAAACAATTTGATCACATGGTCTTACCATGTTCAATTGCATCCTTGTCATTCCTCATGATCACAACTTCAAATATCAAACTTAAAATTTTGAATAATGTAGGGTATTAAAATTTTATGCAAGAATAAAATAATAATTAAATTTAGGGTGACTTAAATATGTATGTGCATATTAGAAAATTATGTCATAATAGGGTGGAAAGAAAAAGGTTCTTTAACATAACACAATATTTTGTTTGACACACACTAGCACAATGTCCCCCCTTGGGATCCCTATTTCATCCTCAATTGTAATTTAACTATAAAGAAAGAAAAATTGGGTATTAGTTCAAATATAATTTGCAAGATGATATTCTAACAAGGCTTGATTTAATGAAGAATAAATTTGGTTTTCTTCTTTGCTAGCTTGGGATGAAAGGTTATTTTGTATTTTCTTAAAGGTTGGAATAAAGGTGAAGTTTGAACTAGTTAAACTAGAAAAAAAACGTGAGCTTGGAGACATAAATCAATAGAGCTACAATGAGCTATAGGTCAAAGGCTTGAAACAAAGTTGGGAAATTAGTTAAGTTGAAAGTGACATTTGAGGTGAGGTTTGGGTAGTTGTCTTAGGTTGGAAACAAATAATGAACTTGGAAGTTCGTGTTAATGTTTTGTTATTTTGTTAGCCCTACTAATAGGGAAGAGACCAAAATCATTGGGAGCTTGTGTACAATGATGAATATCAATTAGATGTATCACCAAAACACATTTACACACCATTAACAAATTTGTTTTTTTGGGAAAGAGAGGGGAGATAATTTTGAAGCCTTCAAATGTTGTTTGGGAGCTTATGCCCATTGATGAGTATGACTTAATATCACCATTTGAAAAAATTTACCCACCTTCAACGAATTTGTTTTGAAGGGAGAAGTAACCTTTGAATGTTGTTTCCAAGCTTATATACATTGATGAGAATCATTTAATATCACTAAAGGATATTTACATGCATGTGGCAAGTTTGTTTAAATGGGGAGAGGTTTTAAATTTTAAACCTTCAAATGTTGTTTGGAGGGTAATGAAGTTTCAATTCATGGTATTGACAAAGGACATTTTGACACCTCTAGCAAGTTTGTTTTTAAGGATGGGGGGTAATTTTTTATACTTGTTGAAACCCTAAAACCAAGAGTGCATCCCCATGCTCACATTGTGTGGTTGCCATGCATAATTTGTGATTTAAACAAGGTCTAAACAAATAAAGTACAAATTAATTGCCACCCACTTCATGTGTACAATGTATGTTCTTGTAATTGTTGTAGGTCGAAATACAAGGATGGAAAGGCACACATTGAGGATGGGAAAGTTGAATTTGAAAACATGCATGGTTGTCAAACCTTAATACAATTTGCAACTGATATGTCAAATTTCCACAGTGACACCTTGTCAAGATTGAATATATGGACAACATCAACTGTGTCATGAAATTCTCCTCTAGATGTACTAAACCAAGCTAGGTTCCAATGGTGTTGGGTTCATGTCATTTGAACCCATGGCAGACCTTGGTGTACTTAATGGCATGGTATCTTCTTCATCATTTAAATCTGTCATTACACCTTCCAAATATGTTGGGGAGTTTGGTGCTTCTAATTTGCTAGTGGTGATATTACTAATTGGCACCAATTGGTCCATCTTTTTGCTATAAGCAAATGCTAACAATTCATATGGATCATCCTTTATGTTGGAAACAGTTATTGGCCAATTTTTTTTGAAATTGATTCACTTATTCAACATTTTGCTTGGAATTCAAGTAAGTAATCACAATGCTAGTGAAACTGCGTTTTGAAATTTTAGTTTGTTGGGTGTGTTGGCCATGGATTGTTTCTAGGAAGTTGTCCCAAGTTATTCAACAACTTTGAAATAAATATTTTTGTCACTATCCCATATATCTTATAATCTTGCAAACGATTAGAAGATGCCCAATATCTAACCTTTGCTTAGTATTTTACATCTACACTCTTCAACTTTCTTTTGTCTATAGATGGGTACAAATCCAAATTTGGTGGTTTTGACAAGTATGTTATGGATATGGATATGGTGACATATTATAAGTGAACAGACTTTAAATTAGGTTACTTTGATTGATCATTTCAAGCTCACAAAAACAAATTATACTAAATGCCCAAAATATTACACATTTGCAAAAATCTGCATTTGGCGACATATTTGTAAGTGTCCATTAAATTGGTGCATTTATAGTTATCATGAAACCTAGGGGATTTGTTTTGGACTACTTGCATGGTATTGGCAAGCTTAAAACATTTACAAATGGTAGAATGATTCCAAAGGTCAAAACAACTACATATGTATCAAACTTCAACAACCACAAAATCTATTTGCAAATATTTTTAAAAAAATTTGTTATGAGGAATCAAAAGTTTTTCATTTACTATTCCAAATTACTTGATTGCCCCTACAAGTTTTGGCTATGTTGGTCCCATTTTTTTTAAGGTTCTTGTTTACCTGCCAAGGCTTATTTAATTTATGGTTTGAACCCAAAATGACTTCTCCATTTCATTGGACTTTGGACTTTGGACCTTGGACCCTCATCTCCAATGCCATTCATTGTTATTCCTTTTTGTAGGTGTGATTAGAATAGAAATCTATTCAAGGAAAGTATAGAATCTTCATGCCATTCAATACATTTTCCACACCTAACATGATTTTAAGATGATAAAAGATGTTTTTTAATTATGTAGTCAAAATAGTATAATATCTTGTTTGCAATCTAAAGAGCTATACATCTTGCATGATATCTAATCCAATGTATGGAATGGGATATCACACAAATTGGAGTCATCAGAATTGTTATAATTTGGAGCCATGCGATGCGACATGGATAGATTGATGACATGAAAAAATATTTTGTTGTGTCATTGAATATTTTTTCACGTCATCTAAATCTATCAAAGAATATAACTTTTGACATGGATGAAATTTTTTGAAAATATTTTTTTAAACTCATGCCCACCCACTCAATACTCATGCTTAGTTGTTTATGGCTCACACTCACCCACTCACGAAATAAAATCCCTATGTTGGAATTATGGTCTCTAGAAGAAAAATTTCGCCAAGACATTTAAAATGGGCCTTGCCTCATTTTACATTGGCTTACAATCTCTTTACCTACCAACTACCATCTTTTTTCACCAAAGTAAGTATGCAAAAAAATTGCTACAAAGATTCAAGATGTCAATGATTACTACCCCACGACAACACCAATGAATGAAAGTGTTCACATTCAAAAGGATATGATGACAAAAGAAATATGCCCCCAATATTATTAAGAAATTGTGGGTAGCATTATATATTTTTAATTCACACATGATTTAAATTGGTTTTTCCAATTAATGTTGTCACTCCACACATGGCCAGACCTCAAATAGGACATTTGATGGCTGTAAAACACATTTTCACTATGTTGTTGGGATCTTCAATCATGTTAGTTTCTTTCCACATGTGACAAATCCTACTTTCATTTGCTATGCATATGTCAATTGGGGAAGAGATTTGTATCATTTACAATCCATTATAAGCATGATTATCAAGTGTGGCATGGCCCTTATACTTTGGACATGAAAATACAACCAACAATTATTGCTTTCTCAAACATTGAGGCCTAATATAAAGCAATGGTTGATGCAACCAAAAAAATAGTTTGGTTCAAGGCTTTGCTTTCTAAATGGAATTTTTTCATGATTCGTTCCATAGCCATGAACTATGTGACAACCAAAGTAATATCAAACTTGCATTAGGTGCTAATAAGTACTTCATTTTGTATAAAGTGTCAAGTTTTTTTTTTTTAATGTACTCCGCATTTGACCATATCTATATATATTGCTTGTCATGTTTTATGTTTCATTGTAAGTAATTTGTAATTGTGATAACTTACTTTGTCATAAATTTGAGAGAAAAAACACTCACATTTATATTGCAAATTCAAAATAATCAATACCAAGATTTGGGTTTCATATTTTGACTAGTGCAGGAAATGACATACCATTGTTGTTACCCAATTTGCCAATTCGGATAGAATGCCACCTATTGGTAGCACATTTGTCTAAAAAACCTAATTCTCAAAATTCAAAATTAATACCTAACATTAGGGCACAATCATGGTAAGAATACCAAAAAGGATTATTTAATGGGCAAAGGATTGCATAATTCAATTGTGATGTAATGTATTCTATATTAGAATACATTACATCATAACATATTGTTGTGTTCCCATAATTAGAAAAATGTGATAAAAAAAGTAAATATATTGGATATTATGTAAATGTCGTTTTGAGACTTCAAAAAAACTATGCCAATTGTTTTAATTGTAATATTTTTTATAAATAATTAGTAGGAAGGCATTAAGTAGTACAATTGAATTCAAATTTATGAATAAAGAATGCTTACATGTATGTTTAACAATGGATTGAATGCAATTAATTAAATTATAAACAATGTGAAAATTTTGAAAGTTACAAAATTCATTTTATGGGGCTAGAAGGAAAAGGATTTTCTTGGGCCATTTGGTTTTAAAAAATAATTCATTGAGCTTTAAATTTGTAGCCCAAGGTATAGGTCACATACGCAAGGAATAATTGTGCCAAAAAAAAATCAAGTTGTCTATAAAAGCTTTTGTCATTTTTTATGCTTTTGGTTTTGAACCAAAATATTGATGTGCGATAATGTATACCTGTGAAAAAACAACACAATACAAATTATATTGATTTGGATTGTTGGATTTTTCTCAATTACTTGTTTTCCAGTGTAGATTTTATTTTTGGTAGATAATTAAAAAAATCTTGCATAATCCTTTGGTTCCTTGTGGGGTACCCTTCCCATGATTGTGCCACATCAAAATAATTTTGTTGCAATTCCTAGGACCTTTATGGTATTTGGAAAACATTATCCAATACCAACATTGGGTGTGGCATGTGATCAAATGTTTGTACTTTTGTCCACAAATTTCTAAAATTCTGATTGTAGGGTGTGTCTCTCTATTGTAGTAGCAAGCCATTGGACAAGGGCTCCCTAGGTATATTGCATGTTTTGTTTGTCTTTTCACATTTTTGTACCTCCCTAATGCTTTTTTGCACATCCATGATCTCTGGTTGGCTAAACTTCATAATTCAACCCCTAACCCATAAGTTCAATGCTCCGATACAATGGGTTATGTGCAGTAATTAGTTCAAGCACACAAGTTACCATGAATAGGGCTGGAGTGAACTAGTAGCCACCAATGCACTAGTTGAGGATGAGGTCGTTGAAGTCGTTTTGGGATGAACCAAGAACACATCCTCCCTGCTTAAAAATATTGTTTTTTTTCGCTTCTTCTCTACCCCAAAATTTTTCCCTCCTACCTACCTCCCTCCCACCTACCTCCCCCCTCCTATTTATGTCTCCCCCCCTCCTACCTCCCACCTAATTTTGCACTCACTCCATTGCCAGAACTAGTGAGCCATTATAGTGGAAGCAAGAGTAGAGCCAACACGCTTGAAGTTGGAACGAGAGTAAAGCCAACGTGCTTGAAACGGGCCCACGAACTTGGATCGTGAAAGCTTTGGACGCTTGAAATGAGACCACGCAAGACCCAAAGTGGGAGCTTGAAGGTAAGCTCCATCCCTTAAGCCTTCTTGTTTTTTCGTTTCTTGTTGTCGTTTTTTTTTTTTTTTTTTTTTTGTTGCAGTGTAGAAGGTGATGGCAACGTTATTGCCGTGACCTTTTTTTTTTTTTTTTGTTACAACATAGAAGGTGACAGCAACGTTGTTGCCATCGCCCTTTTTTTTTTGTAGCGTAGAAGGTGACGACAACATTACTATCATTGCCTTTTTCTTGTTGTAGTGTAGAAGGCGACCACAATTTTGCTAAACAAATTGTTGTTTCATCAAATTAAGAAATTATTGAACAAATTGTTGTTTCATTAGATCAGGCCATTGCTGAGCAAATTGTTGCTTCATCAGATCAACCAATTGTTGAGCAAATTATTGTTTCATCAGATCAACCAATTGGTGAACAAAATGTTGCTCCATCAGAATTGAGACTTAAGGAGAAAAATAATGCTTCATAAAAAATGAGAATTGAAAATTGATGTATCAAACAATCTATGTGGATTAAAGTTGAAAAGGATGACACTTTGTAATATAGATTGAGAATTTCGATTGAAAAATGATGGGTTAAATTGCTTTAGAATTTACATACATTAGATTAAATGCAGATAAAAGAAATTGTACAAGTTTTTTTTATGTTTAATTATATCCACACCTTCAATCATTTGATGGAAGGTGCGAGATTTTTTTTGTCAAAATTTTTTTATTGTAATACTTGAAAATAGTTAAAGTTTGCAAGAGTTGTATATCATTGTGTGATTTTATGTTTTACAATACCTGCATTCTATTTTTTGAACTCTTTATGTGTAAGGTTTTAAGGTTAGGTTTTTTAAAATTATAGAGTAATGATTTACTTTTTTATTTTTTTGGTTTAGGTCCAAAACTTGAAATTGACCAAGTTTTTCAGCCACTGGCACCCCTTTGTCCACTTAATTTAGGTCGGAAGGACAAAGAATGGACGAAGGTTGGGTCAAAATGGAAGTGTAAAGTTGGCACTTGCATTGTCACATATCACTAGAAGAAAAACATGTATTTTCGACTGCTCTTTGCAACTAAATTTTACTCGCAAGAGACATTTTACAACTAAAATCTTTTTAATCACCTAAGATAAGTCGCATGTGATAAACTAGTCGCAAATGACAAAGAATATTGTATGAAAGAAAAAGTCAACAAATACATTTCATCCTTTGACTCCATTGTATACGTATTGTCACATGTGACTAATATGTAACTATTTTGGTCACAATTAAAGGCAAATCATGTGCTGCCACGTGTCTTAATATATGATTATGATTATTATTATTATTATTATTTTGAAATAATTTAAGATGTTCAATTCAAATATTTGGATGATCTTATATTATGACACGTGGCATTTAAAAATATTAATTTAATAAAAATATTAATATTAGGTTAGTAAGTACATAAATAAGTGCCTACAATCCTTACCTACCTACCTACCTACTTAGGTAAAAAAATAAATAGGTAGGTTTTACTTTCCTAGGCTAAATACCTACTCATATAGGTAGGTACTTAAATAGGTAGGTACATAGGTTGACCTAGATGGGTAGGTCAAACTAGGTACTTACCTAGCTAAATAAATAAGTAGGTTGGGGAGGTATGTACTTTAGAATTGTGCATTATTTGTTTTTTTGTTTTGGGTTGAGTCTTTTGATTAGCTCATCCCATGTGCATAAACTTCTTAATGTGAAATTACATAGGCACACCCCTTTGTTTATACAATGTTCAAAATAGGAATGGAGAACAAATAATATGGGATAAGTTTTGAAGTTGCAATTTCCTTACAAACTAAGTTCTAATTCCAAAACTTTCTTCATTCTTTACTTTTAGGGTTTTTAGATTTTTAAATTATTCAAGTACTAGATAATTAAATAATCATTTAATTCATAATGATGAAATTTACATATATTTAAATTATAAATTATACACTACAAATATTCAATATTCATTATCAATTACTTAAATAAGTAATACCTTCTTCATATTTGACAAACTAGCTATCTAGTTACTCACAAGTTATTAATACATAATTCATAAATAATAAAATATTTAAAAATATTTAATTACTTTTCAGAATTTGATCAAGCTATATATAATATAATTAATATGAAATTAATTTAATGACTATAATTTAAAATTAAATAGTTTCAATATTTCTTTTAAAATTATATATCATGAATTAACAATTGTTATGAGAAAGTAAATTCTTACACAAAATTTTGAAAAATTATTATTCAACTAATTACATTATTTATTATATAATAAAATTTATTGTTGTAAAAATTATTATAAGTCAAATAAATTTTTTCTCTTGGTAATTATTAACTATAAATACAATAATTTGTTAAACATAACATTAATTTTCATAATTACTGTAAAATTACTATAAAATATTTATCATAGATGATTAATCACAGAATTTTTTAAGATAATATTATTGTATAATAATTCATGAAATTAAAATCAGTAAAATAATTATTCTAACTACACTATAATTTTTCCAAATTTTTA
>Ga0209611_10006880_pt1 | contig 18418 bp, 21 predicted proteins | sample S1TSphgellanicum_3_FD_187693 | JGI IMG/M metagenome (GOLD analysis project Ga0209611, IMG submission 187693) | Host-associated microbial communities from peat moss isolated from Minnesota, USA - S1T2_Fc - Sphagnum magellanicum MG (SPAdes) (version 2) | ecosystem: Host-associated > Plants > Peat... | reverse complement strand
TCTCTAGAGCTTGTAATTTTCTTGTACTCTGCTGTAATGAAATTGAGCTTGGTTGTTGTTGTTGTTGAGCATAATGGACAAAAGCTTTCCACGTTCTCAATGGATCTGCAGTACATTCACATATAAGACGCCTGCAAATCCTCCATCAATCTTCTTCTTCTTCTTCTTCTTCTTCTTCTTGTGTGAAAGAGCTTTGCAATCTTCTCTACACAAGAGCATCATCATTCTCCTATCCTCTTCTTCTTTTTTTCTTCTTATATGAAAGAGCTTTGCAATTTTCCAACTTCTTGAGACCACAAGAACACCATCATTGCTCCAATCCTCTTCTTCTTCTTCGTCTTCTTATGTGAAAGAGCTTGCAATCTTCCGAATTCTTGAAACCACATGAGCGTCATCATGCTCTAATCCTCTTTGTATTATTTTTATGTGTAAGAGCTTTGCAATCTTCTGAATTCTTGAAACTACAAGAGCATCATAATGCTCAAATCCTCTTTGTATTCTTCTTATGTATATGAGCTTTTGCAATCTTCTAAATTCTTGAAACCGCAAGAGCATCATCATCATGCCTTTGCAAATAGATGTTCTTCTCCATGATCATGATGATGATGATGATGTTGTCACTTCAGTTTTGCAGAAATTTCAGCAAGATGGAAATTGTGGTAGATTGTTGGAGAGAATGATGGAGGAGGAGGAGGAGGAGGAGGAGAATCAGTCTTGTGAAGGAGGGTGAGGATTCATGGGTACCATTTTTCTTCTTCTTCCTAGCAAAGGCAAGTTTGCACAATACTCTACACTTTTGTCATGATTTCATACTATACTATTTCATGGTATCCACATTCTTGGTTGGAATAACTTCAATGTATATATGTCTTAGGATTTGTTGAGCAAAAAAAATGTGTCATTGAAGAACTTATGAAGTAGGAAATGTACCTTCACCCTTTATCCAAATGAATGTTGGAAACAACATTCAATCCCATCACCTTGCATTTCCCATAACAATTTTTTGTTCAATTACACAACCCATTGGTGTTGGTTGCTACCCACCATCTTGGCTTTCATCACTCTGAAAGGAGATGTGGGCTTTCACCACCCATGAAGGAGATTTAAGATTTTACACAATCCCTTGTCGTTGTTCGAGGTTTCATCACATGTGTGAAGGAAATCTTTGATTACACATTTGTTTGTTGGCATTCGCCACCAATTTGGCTTTCACAGAAGGAAATGTTTGAGCATGCACTTGGTTGGTGTCATTCGCTAAACTTTCACCATCCATGATAGAAATGTTCAACCACGTTATTGTTTAACATCATTTGTGAGCAACTTTCAACCAACCCCCCAAGAAATGTTTGTATACATCGTTGTTTGGTATCATTTGCCATTAGTTTAACTTTCACTTGTCCAAGGGGGGAGCCACAAGCATGGAGGTAGACACAACCCCTTTTACTAAAAAATAGAAATACAAAGGAAAAACATGTTCCAATGAATGAAATCCTTTTTAGTGTTATAGATCTTCATGTGACATCATTGCAAGATGAATTCATGCTCAATGATGCCTTTGGTCAAGGTGTCTCTCCTATGTTTTTTTTAAGAGGTTGCCAAGTGACAAGCCCCACCTCAAAAATAGGCTTCTAGGAACTAATGAAAGCCTTTTGCTCGAAGTGAAAAACCTTAGTCCCACTAGAACAAATTTGGTCATAAAGAAGTAAATGTAAAAATTACACAAAATATCAAGTTGTTGTCAAGTGAAGCTTAAGAAAATATTCCTTTAAATTATAAGGGAGATTGAAAATCTCATCAAGCAAAAGGTGATGCTAGGTGTCAAAGGAGTTGCTAAGCACTTTTCCCTTAGTTGGTCTCAAATTATTGTCAAACAGCTTTCCAAATGCTCCTTATTTGGTTTCAACCACTTATTAAAAAAGTTGCCTAATGAAACCCTCTCCTCATTTTGCACTCGCTTATGTTTGTGTAATGGTATTAGATTAAAAGCATTGTTGAATTTGAAGTTTGTAATGAAATGCAAATCTTTCTAACTTTTAAGGAAAAAATGAAAATGTGAGAGTCAAAATGCATGGGATTAGAAAAAATTCATGAGCAAGAACTCAAAATGAAATTAATTTACACAAATTAAAAAAGATAATAATTAATGCAAATTCAAATCAAAAATGGTGTATGAATGAATCATGAAATTGGTGTTTCCATGATATGGTGTAGATAAAAAGGAGTCACACTATTACACTTCATTTTAAAGTGATTTTTTACATATTTGAAGAAAATTTTGTGATAGAAATGTGGAATTAAAAATGGATCATATCATAAACTTTCAATACGTTATAACATTGGTGCACATTTGAACAATTCAAAGATCGATTAAAGTTCATTTTTAACTTCTAAAAACTTGTCACAAAGATTATAATTTAACAAAACAACTAAGAAATATTAAATTTAAAAATAATTTGTCATCAAATTTTTCACATACAAAAAAACAATTATAATGAACAATCTTTCTCATGAAAATCTTAAGTTTTTTTTAAATAATGATGTTCATATTAAATAATAAATAAATGTTCAATAGTACATTATGTTATGATAATGATTATGATCTTTTTTAAGTTGTAAAATGTTCTCCCATTATAAATGTGGTTGGATAAAAAAATTTAATCACTTAAAAATAATAAAATGAAAATTTTAAAGTAATGAAAATTTTTAAATTGTTATTAAACAAGGAGTTTTTATTAAACTATCGGTGTATAATATAAAGGTAGAAATATGAATTAATTACATATTCATAATTTATATAACTTGTCTTACTTTTAAAACCCAAATAAATCATATATGATTTTTTTTTAAACTCAAAATATATTTGATAAGAATTTAATGATAAAATAAAACATTCATCCATGAATTTGATGGAAGTTTTATATATTAAAAATATGTAAAATCAAATTTTTTTTCATCCATACATTAGATGAAGCTTTTCCATAATCAAGTGTGATTGATGATATAATGTGGACTAGGTATGTGATGATCATTTTATTTTTTTAATTATGTATTATGTATTAATTTTTGGTTTGAACTTTTGAAGGTGAAAATTAAATTGGTCCATAATAAAATTTTGCATCCTACATAATATATGTGCTTTCTAGATGTTTTAGATGCATGACATTCATGTTTAGATTATAAGAACTTATGAAAAAAGAAATTTTGCATGATTACTATTGCCCAAATCATGGCTTGTGAAATTTGTGATGTTAATGGTTATTTTGCATGAAAAATTGTTGGAAAATTATGGTTAATGCCCATAAGAAATAATGTAAAACATATGCCATGAAAAAAGGGGAACACGCATTTGTTACATCGGTGGAAGGTGCTTGGGACAAAATGAAAAAACTTGGTGAAAAGAAATGGTTAAAAGTTAATTGGAAAAACCTTTATAAATTTTCAAATATAAAAATGATGGTGACACACGAGACTTTAATGATGGTGCTTGCATTTACATATTCCAAGTTGTTTGGTGAACAAATGTGAGAAAAGTCAATATTTGAAATGCATCTCTTTTCCTCTAGAGATTAAATTGTTTTTTATAAAGACACAAACATTAAATAAAAAAAGGAGTTGTTACATATGTAGTCATAAAAACACATTTTATTGTTTTCCTTTAATGTGTAAATGTTTCTTTTAATGGTTTTAATTTTTAATTTGAAATGTGCAAAATCCATGTTCAATTATGAATTTTCAATTTAATCTTTGCATGTTAGTTATTTTTTTATTTCCCCAGGAGAAAAGTTCGTCCACCCTGAACCCTGTAATGAGATTTGTGACTGGTGCACCGGTGGGTGTTGAGTCATTCAAGCCCAGGGAAAAAAAAGGGAAATTTTATATGGCAGGAATTTTTTTTCTCATTTAATCAAGCAATGAACATCCTCGATGGGCGGGAGTCCTACAATACTCTTGCTTTAAAAAAATGCAAATGATTACGATCCTAAAACAAAATACGTCCTTAGAGAGCATTAAATATTTATACCCTATTAAATCTATTCACAAAACATGAACAGATAAAAAAAAAAATCCTTGGGTGATCCACATGTATATCCCAAACATTTGAGGGGTCTAAAAAAGTAGACTGTAAAAAATAATTCTTGATTAATTTTGTGATATAGCTTAAGTTGTTCCATACAAATCCCTATTAAATACTTCTTTGATGGTAAAAATTTTCAATTTGATAAGTATGTTTTATCCATTTTCTCTGAGCTATTCTTTAATTTCCCCAAGAAAAAAAGTTTGTCCACGTTGAACCCTAAAACGAAATTTGTGGCTGGTGCAACAATGGGTGTTGGGTCATTAAAGCCTAGGAAAAAAAAAGGTAAATTTTATATGGCATGAATTTTATTTCCTGTTTAATCAAGCAATGAACATCCTTGGTGGGCAGGAGTTCTACAATACTCCTATTCTAAAAAAATGCAAATGATTACGATCTCAAAACAAAATACGTCTTTGCACAACATTAAATATTTATACCCTACTAAATATATTCACAAAATATAAACATACAAAAAAAAATCCTTAGGTGGTCCACATGTATATCCCAAACATTTTAAGGGGTCTAATAAAACGGACCATGGGCTCTCCACGTCTATGGAGGGAAAAAGTCCAACACTTTCAACCACTTGAAAAAAAAGACATTGGAACAAAAAAAATAATTCGACCGATAGAAAGTCGAATCAAAAGAGAATGAAAAGGAGGGAGGCTTGACAAAAAATAACAAAATCTACTCAATCGTAAGTAGAAGAGGGAAGGAAAAGGGCATGACATGAGGGAGGGGTTAATTGGCGAATCAAAGCTCAAATAAGAATAAGAGAACTGGGGGTGTAAGGAATCGAACCCTGCTCCCTTAGGTTTTGACAATCCAAGTTGAACCATTGAGGTGAAGACCCATATTGGGATAGGCAATGTAGTACTTATAGTTTAGTTCGTTTTGAGTTATGCAACTGAAAAGTTTTGCAAGGACTCAAACATCGACTACCCATTCTGTTAGACCCTCATATGCAAATATTTAAATAATTTTTTTAAAAAATTAATTTGACATCAATTAGTAAATATTTTTTAGGTAAACACCAATTTTCCCCCAATCTGTTACCAATAATTTAATATTAGTTTTCATTCTCGCGACCGATGTTTGTATTATAAACCAATACCATGCACATCAAATCTTCATTCATGGGACCAAATTGTATTTTACAGGTTCCATTTCATCCATGACACAATTTAGCTAAAATTTATTCACACGACACATGTTCACTGTCACTAACAAACAAAACGTGACAAGCAAGGCATGAGTCACATTATGGCCTTGCCATTTACATTAAGAAAAAAAACATATGAAAGGGGAGGCGAGTCAAAGGCAACGAGCCCACAAACCCAACTCACGTAACCACTTCCATTTACAGTATTATTTGTGGCTTCTTGAATTTTTCTAATGATTGATGGGGTTATTCACGCACTCCTAAGTCCTCAAAGGGGCTCAAATGTGAGCCCAAGTATAGCAACGGAAAAGGAGGAGTCGGAGCACGCTCCATAACTCACAACCCTTTGAGGGGTAGAGGGGCGGGTTGGAGCTCCGGGATGGGACTAGGAAGAGTTGACAAGTTTTAGTCACTCACACGGGCCTACACACAAGCCACACAAAGTGGTTAGTGCAAAGTTGAGGCACCTTTGGTGCTAGGACGAGCCATGGGCAACACAGACACACAAGACTCACCACGGCCCGAACTTGGGGGAAGCCACCACCTTCGCTCTTATAGTATACTCTGTGACTCTCCACGGAGCCCACATCCAAATGGCTATTTTTCCCGGGACTCCCGAGTGGGAGTCCCGAAAACGCGCCAAATGGGACTCCCGGGACTTTGAAGCCCCATAACTTTGCGAGCAGACCTCAGATCACAATGCAATTTGAAGCAAAGTTGTAGCTCTCGTCGAGAGCTTTCCAACGCCGTGTCACACTCCTGAATCAGACATCGGGAAAAGATCGATTCCTAACTTTTAGTGGTCGGAAGTCAATCTGGCAATTCGACTCCTAGCCCTTCTTTTGACCATAACTTGTGTTTCAGATGTCCAAATGAGCAACGCGAGCCCATTTTAGACATTTACGCTTCACGAACTTTCCATTGATATAACGAACGCCTCAATCCATTGAGGTTTGACCCCTGCAATCGCTTTCTGAAGTTTTGGGAGTCCACCAGGACTCCATCTCCCAAAGTGGGAGTTGCCTTGAGAGTGTGAGGGTTCACTCCCTCACACTTTCTAACACTCCCGAGAATATGTGATGTGACTCCCGAGCTTCCTCTTGCCTTAACTCCCGAGCTTCCTTTTGCCTTAGTTCTCGGGCTTCCTTTTGGTTTAACTCTCGGGCTTTCCTTTGGCCTGCACCTTTGCAATTCCCTTTGCCTTGGTCACGAGCCCAAAGCTAAGGTTGCGACAGTTATTACCTCCCTCCCCCTCTCCGGGGCCCACCCAATCACTAAAGGGTCCTAGACTATAGTTAATCCAGCCTATGTTCCACAAGACCACCATTCCTAGAGTTCCTAACTTCAAAAATTGCCGACTCCTCTCTTTTTGTTGCTTATGCTATTTGTATTTACTTCCATTTTTTCTTGTGGGTTTCAATAACATTCTGTTATGAAGAGAAAAGAAGATTCATTCAAAGATTCATCTTGTAGAATCAAAAAGATAAAGACACGAGCGGATCTTACACGCTTGTAGATCGAGGGTGGACGCCTCAGGAATGTCAATCGGTTCGTACAGACCAAGATCAAGATTGATTGATTAGTCTATAATGTCATACAACTCGTCACAAAGTGTCCACCCACGCCTTAAACAAAATATCAAAAGATTATCACGAACGAAAGACTACCGCATCTTTGGGGTGAAGCAAAAATCATATCACCCCAAAAACCCAATGAATAGTTCCAGGAACTTGAAGGAATCTACATCTTCTTGTCACAGAAAAGTGATCAATGCTCTAAACGATGACACGAAGGGATCACGCACATTTGAAGATCGAGGGTGGACGCTTCGGAAATGCTAATCGGCTTGTATAGACCAAGATCCGGATGGATCGATTGGTTTGTAATGCCATATAATTCGTCACGAAGTGTCCACCCACGCCCTAAACAAAACATCAGAAGATTGTCACAGACGAAAGATCTGCACCTCCCTGTCACAGAAAAGCGATTAATGTTTGAAACGATGACACGAGGGGATCATGCACACTTGTAAATCGAGGGTGGACGCGGGAATGTCAATCGGTTCATATAGACCAAGATCCAGATCGATCGATTGATCTGTAATGTCATATAGCTCGTCACAAGGCGTCCACCCACACCCCAAACAAAATATTAGAAGATTGTCATGAACAGAAGATTGTTACATCTTTAGGGTGAAACAAAAATCACTTCACCCCAAAAACCCAATGAACAGTTCCTAGAACTTGAAGGAATCCACACCTCCTTGTCACAGAAAAATAATTAATGTTTTAAACGATAACAAGAGGGGATCATGCACACTTGTAGATCGAAGGTGGACGCCTCGAGAATGTCAATCGGCTTGTACAGATCAAGATCCAAATCGATTGATTGGTCTGTAATGCCATACAACTTGTCACGAGGTGTCCACCCACGCCCCACACAAAATAACAAAAGAACAATGTGGACGAAAGATTGCCCCATCATTGGGGTGAAGCAAAAATTGCTTCACCCCTAAAACCCAATGAGCAATTTATAAGAACTTGAAGGAATTTACATCTCCGTGTCACACAGAACCAATCAGTGCTCGAAACAATGGGGATCACGCACATTTAGAAATGGTTATAATTTGCGAGCATGCGTTTACAAATGGTTGTTCCATATTTTTCATACGACCAACCTGGAGCCAAATGCTTCGGGGAGCCCTGACTCATAAGTGCATCGGTTGTCTTCTTGTTTCTGCAACCACATCCATTTGGTCCTACAAATTGTTTGAACAATTAAATTATTTAATTTTTGTTCATTGTCAAATTTTCTTATTTACCAACTTCACATAATCTTCTTCAAATATATTTTTATCTAATCCTTGACATATGGATTGATTTAACTGCACTTACATTTATGAGAAATATCATGTGTAATTTCACATGAAATTGATGTTTATGATGTATTTAAAATTCATGAAACTTGTAATTTTCATCAATCAATTTCAAGGCCAATACATATTATATTCTAATTTTATTTCCATATGTTGTGACAAAACACATCTTTTCAACATAAATTCCATCATACATGATTGATGGAAAAAAAAAAATCCACTTTAAAATTGAGATGATTATTTCCATGAAACTTTGAAATGCATTGGCATGTAATAAGTTTTACACAACACTTTTTATAAAGGTTAAGATGACTTGATAATTGATCACAAATATGTCCATCCAACATAATTCATTGTTTGTGAAATGGATGGAATTTGGGTGAATGTGCATTGATGAATATTTTACAATTACACAAAAACATTGAACATTTGTGTATGTTATGTAATGAATATCTTGACAACTTTTTTTTTTTTTGTGAGGAAAATTAGGAAGATTTTGAAATTTGTTTTTTTAGTGTAAATTTGATTAATTTTGCTACTTTGAAAACAATCGCCAAATTTTCAATATCACACAATCGAAAAGAAAAACTTGGATTGTTGTCCCATTGGAGGTGTGTTATTCTCATGTGTTTTCAAAAGATTTCAACTTTTTATTGATTCTTTTGGGGTAGTTGTATAAATTTTTTTTATAACAATGAATAAAATGCTAAGGTTCCAAAGTGAGCAAAATCCTTGTTTTTTTTTCCCTTGTATGTTCCTTCATAATTCCTAATGGTTCCTTCTAGTTTATAATTATTAATATTAGATTTCTCATGTGAAGAGAAAAAAAAGATTAAATAACTATATAACCCTCAAAGAGACAAGTTATTAAATTAATTGAATATTCATAACATGAGCATGAAAAATGCATGTTAATTTGCCTTTTCATATTCATGTGGGTGGGTAGGAGAAAAGAATGAAATAGTTATTACAAAAGGAGCAAAGTAATTAAGCCCAAAAGAAGTAGTAGGTATGCATCACATAAAAGACAAATAAACAACATTATTTTAAATATATAATTCAAAAATAAAATAGTTTGAAGTTTGAACCATTTATTATCAAAATGGAAGGGTTCTAAATAACTTGGAATTATTGCATTTGCTATGGTCAATTTTAGACATTTTTAAAGAATTTAAATGTAAATAAGCTAATATATTTAAATTTAAAAACAAATTTTCATTTGAATTAGTTAATTAGACATTTTGATTAGTGTGTTGTCTTGAAGGGCTGTGATTCAGCGAAGGCCGCTGTTGGAAAGATCTCAACCGTCAGAATGGCCTCGATTGGAACAGTCGTCTTCTTCTCACCTCTGTCGCGCGCACTTCTTTGCGAATATTTGCGGGAAGAAACGAGCGCGCATCGTCCTCGCACCTTGATCTTTGGCTTCAGATACTTGGATCTCCATCTGCTTTCGCTACCTGCCAAGAAATTCTACTGGTACGAAACTTTGTTGAGGTTCTTGTGGAACTTGAATTTCTAAAATCCATCCACATTTGAGTCAGGAATCAGGGTTCAACGGTTTGCACACTAGGTGATGATACAGTTGTTGCTGTGAAGAAGGTGGCTCTTGATAAAATAGAAGCATTGCGTGGGGGGGCGCGGGCGCGGGCGAGGATTTTGTTTTTCCTTTCTATTATTTAGGGTTTTCATGATTCTGTGGAGAGAAAAAGAAGCTCTGGAAGGGTTTCAGGGTTTTTCATTTAGGGTTTGAAGAAGCTGGAGGAAGCTTACTGTTCTAGGGTGTGTGTTTTCAAGCCTTCGCAGGTAACAGGTTTGTTGTCAGATTCGAGAGGAGTAGGAGGATGCAATCGCCGGCGGCTATGGGGGACGGGCAGCAGCAGCCGCAACAGTGGACCATGATGCAGACGCCGCAACCGGGGTCACAACCCCAGAATCACGAGGAAGTCAAAACTCTCTGGGTTGGGGACTTGCAATACTGGGTGGAGGAAAGCTATCTCCATAACTGCTTTGCCCACACCGGGGAGGTAAGGCCCTCAGCTTCGAAAACTTGCTTATAAATTGCTGCATCTTTTGTGCACAACAAAAGAAACAAATAGAATGTGAGGGGAGGTAGAAATTAGAAACCTCCAATGTGCAGAGAAGCATGATGAGTTATGTATGATTGCATACATTATCCACTGTTTTCCTTTGTCATCTCACAGCAACTGGTTAAGCCAGCTGCCAGCACTGTCTTTCCAATGTCTGAATGAGATTTGTGTTCTTTCATAGGTGCAATCAGTGAAAATCATACGCAACAAGCAGACAGGGTACTCAGAAGGATATGGATTTGTTGAATTCATCTCTCATGCATCAGCAGAGAAGGTTCTGCAAGCCTACAATGGAACATTGATGCCAAATACAGAGCAGCCATTCCGCCTGAACTGGGCATCATTTGGAATTGGAGAGAGACGGCCTGAGGCAGGACCTGAACACTCAATCTTTGTTGGAGACTTGGCTCCTGATGTCACCGACTACATGTTGCAAGAGACTTTCAGGACTCGCTATCCCTCTGTGAAGGGAGCCAAGGTTGTAACAGATGCAAACACTGGGCGCTCCAAGGGCTATGGATTTGTGAGGTTTGGTGAGGAAATGGAGCGGAATCGTGCCATGAGTGAGATGAATGGTGTTTATTGCTCTACCAGGCCGATGCGAATTAGTGCAGCAACTCCAAAGAAAGCACTTGGTCCAGCTCAACAGCAGAATCCAAATGGTATGTCTTTACAAACTGGCCAGTAACAGAAACAGGCAGCAGAAATAAAAAGGCATCAAGTCCATATGTTGTGTAATCCTATGTGTCACACTCTGTTGCACTTCTCTTTGGTCTCATCTTCTCTTTTCTTGGGGTCCACGGGTTAATATGTCATGAGGGAGGACTCATTGTGCAAATGGTATCATCTACAGCAATTGCTTCATCATATCATACTGCTGCTGCATATGGTGGAGCTATTACACCTCCACATGCAGTTCTCAATGACAATGATCCAAACAACACAACGGTATGTTGCAATGCATTCTGCAAGAAATTTTGGCATCATCAAAACTGTGACTATGTTGAAATGGGTCATGTTTTGTGGACAGTCTTGGTATTGAAGGCTGGTCTAGGAGTTGTTGCAAGGTCATCCTACTGGTGAATGGTTATGAGCAAAGTTCTGACGGATTTTACTGATGTGTAAAATTTACTGCTGTTTACAGATATTTGTTGGAGGGTTGGATCCTACTGTGGGTGATGAAGACCTGAAAGCTGTATTTGCACAGTTTGGAGAACTTGTTTATGTCAAAATTCCTCTTGGCAAAGGCTGTGGCTTTGTTCAATTTACTCACAGGTACGTTATGTTCCTTTGTTGTATTTTGGGTATTTTCAGTGGTCAAATATTGTTCCTCAATTTGTGCTGTTTATCTTTCATTTTACAGAGCATCTGCAGAGGAAGCTTTGCAACGGGTCCATGGGACTGTGATAGGATCACAAGCTGTGCGCTTGTCGTGGGGTCGGAGTCCTACCAATAAGCAGACTAGTCAGGATGTAAGTCTCCTCTCCTGTTTTGCACCTCTAGCTCTTGATCTAATCACTTTGGCCAAATCTGAAAATATATGTCATCTCTCCCTTCACCAGTTGTGCTACTGGAATTGAGAGTGGATCATTAGGCTGTTGCATCTCCTAGCCACTAGGCCTGCAGCATTAAATCACTTCCATAATGCTGCAGTGGTTATACTCATTTTGCTATTTTTTACTGTTGAGATACTGTTGTTCATTGTGACTTTGGACCCCATTGCCAGGGCTTCAGCATGCTTGATATTTTTTTTACTAATAACACTTTGGGTGTTGGGTCAGCCATCTGCAGGTTGGGGGCAGCAGGATCCAAACCAGTGGGGTGGAGGTGGGGGCTATTATGGAGGTTATGGACAAGGCTATGATCAATATGGGTACCCTATACAAGCTTCCCAAGATGCTGGAGCATACGGATATGGAGCATATGCGGGGTATGGGAATTATTCTCACCAGGTAATTCATATGCTTGGACTTTGGACTCCAGTGTTTTAGTGTCTGACCCTGAACATAAGTTCTGGTGGGTTGCAATGTGGCCGACTGTTTTCTTCCTCATGCAGTTGCCTGCTTCTGTGATTTTGTTAACTACGCCTCTTCATCTGCTGGATGCATGGACCTTCACAATTTGTGGATTGCATTGATGGGCCTCACCTGTTTAGCCAGAAAGTAGGAAGTGATAGAGGAAGAATGCAAACTCAAAATGAAATACTGGAATGACAGACACTGAAACTGATCAATTGTTTACATGAGTGAGCTCTACATGTGGTCATTGCTGCTGCACTTTGTGATGTGCAGGCTGCAGTGATGACTGCCCCAGCAGTTGAGCACAAGGAAGATGAGATCTTTGACCCTCTTGCACCTCCTGATATTGAAAAGTGAGTATCACTTTTCTTCCTCTGTCCATGTTTTTGACAGTTTCCTGACATATGAGGCCTTCAGCTGTCTGCAAATTCTCCCTGTTCTGATGGGAATCCCCTCTTTGCTGAGATTAATCCACTACTGTCAGCACAATGTAGTTTTGTGAGTCTGGAATTGCTCCAAATATGTAGAAACAGTCTTATTGTTTGCAGAGTTGTTGTATAGCTTGCAGTCAAAATGTTTATGGTGATTCTTTCAGGCAGTCAGTGGCATTGTTGAAGATCAAGGATTTTTGAATGCTGAATGTGGATGCAGATTAAATGCTGCATACATTGGTGTACATGAGGGTTCATTATTGGGGCGGCATTTGTGGCTGAAGACCTTTGATCAAGTGCAAGCGGCTAGCTAGTTTTTACTCTTTTCATGCTTATGGGTTTAGGGTTTTATGTCAGGCAATTTTCAGGGAGATCAAGCTCTTAGTATTGTAGACATGGTATAAACTTTTTTTTGTCAGGTTACAGGTTATACATATACCAATGTACTCGCTCTTGAGAAACTTGGAGGTGGAAGTAGCTTGTCATCAGGATTTAGGGGCTTGTAGTGGTTTAGGTTCCTCCATAGTCTGTTTGTTTTTTAAGAGTCAGTTGCCATTGGACTTTCTTCCATTATGTGGATTGTTGATGAAAATCTAATGATGTTTTGTGCAATTGGTCAGTGGTTAGTGATTTCTAAACACCATTCACCTAGTCAGATTTCCATTGCCTGGATTCTAGCAGACCACAAGTGGAAGCAACAGCCTCATAAAAGGGTGAAGTAGTTTCAGATCAGGAACTTTTTCCACAAACCTTTGAGAGAGAGAACAAGTGCTGACCCTCTTGAGTTCTTGCCCAATTGAGTGCCAGGTTCTGATATCCCATGCTCACAGTTAATGGGTTGCACAGTGTTTACCAATTCTGCTGAAACTGCAAAGAGCTAGCTACAATTTGCAGGTCAGTTCCTGAGAGCCTTTTCTTGGATTGGTTAGTTGGAGCTGGATACAGGTGCATAGAGGGGCTGTAACCAGTTTGAGATTGTAGAGGAATTGCAGAGGGGGAGGTGAGCTGTAATTTGAATTGCAAATTGACTTGCAGTGAAAAAATATGCTGATGATTCCTAGTGTTTGGAAATGAACTTACGGACTATGGTCATGTGAAGGGCAAATTGACACTCATTCTTGATATCTGCAGTTGGAACAAGGTGGATATTTCTACCCTAAATTGCAATGAAAGGGCAATTGTAAATTTCTGTGTCTAGATGTTTTTGCTTTTGGTATTTAAGTTCATAAATACATACATACAACATGAAGGTTTTTGTTTTCATCTTGTCTGCAACCATCACCAGGTTCAGTCCATATATAAGAACTATATTCTAGACTAGCTTGAATACTTACTATTTCCAGTGTACCATTTGGCCTGAAGTTGGTTCCAACTAGGGTTTATATCAGCCTGATACTAAGCACTGCATGTGTGTAAGGAATACTTGTTTACCACTTGACAAAAAAATGATATTGTAGCATGTGATGTACCTACATTCTTGAAACTTGTTGAAAAAGCAGAGATGATGATGCAAGAAAGGGGATATTCATCCTTGAATCTTCTGCTCTTCTTTGGAAGCACAATCTGGTACAACAACAACACCTGATTTAGATGGTGGATTGCTCTATACCTTGTGGACAAAACAACACCTGACTTCAAGGAATCACTTGGGATTTCCAAAGTTCAAGCAAATTAAATGGTCAAATTTCTTGGGATTGAAGTATTCTCAATGCTGCTGGCAAGCATCTGTCAGATCTTTAGATGGTTGGTGCAAGATATGCACTACTAGTGGTTCATGAACAAATGTAACTATTGCAAGTAGATCTTCATCACCGGAGTCATTGCTGAAGGTGGCTACAACTACAACTAGAGAACAAATTGTACAAGAGGTAGGCTAAAAACTTGCATGCTAATCACATTGTTACATCCCATCAAATCCCATGCAGGAGATGTGGGAGACACTATGGTACCCTACCATCAACACAGAAATCACTTGTGGAAAACTGACATTCATTAACACAGTACATATCAAGAAAGTTCTTAGATGAGGGTTTAGGGTCTTCAGGATTTCTCTTCGATTCTGAGCACTTGGAGCTCAAGTGAAGACTCTTGTTTAAGGTAAGAATTTCCAACCATATTGTAATTCAGAAGACGCCTCCATAATTCATTTTAGGGTTTTTTGCAGTGAGAATTATAAGGATTCTTGTTTAGAGTAGAATAGAGGAATTACCTGCTGCTGTTGCTGTTGTATCTGGGTTGTCAGTAAGAGTGCACTGTGGAGACACCACTGGCACAAAAGACTCCAGCTGCTTGAAATTCTCCCATGGCTTTACCCAAATCTTGCAATCGTACAATTTGGGAGTGCCAGATTCTAGAACTACAATCCTTAGGTAATACATTGTGCCTGCCACTACTTGCTCCCGTGCAGACACCACTTTGGAGAATGAGAGTTTATGAACCACATTCTGAAAACACCCCCCAACAAGAATTGTGATAAGTCAGAGCACACTTTTTCTTCCAAACTTCCATACTATTATCATATGCCACAAGCAAGCATGAATTTGCACCTTCAGATGGAGAGAGAGAGGGCATTTGCATTCACAGTGTTTGTTTCAAGAATGTGATCAATCAGATCAATCAGAACACGCTTCTTTTCTTCACAACTTCCACACCATCATCATATGCCACAAGCAAGCAAGAATTGCATCTTCTAATGGGGATAGAGAGAGAGAGAGAGAGGGGCCCCGTTTTGCATTCACAGTGTTTCATTTGAGTATGTGATCAATCATAGCACACTTCTCTTCTTCACAACTTCCACACCAACATATGCCCACAAGCAAGAATTGGATCCTGAGAACAAAAGAGATTGTAACTGCATTCATATCATGATGAGGATGATGATGAAGGAGGCAATAACATACATACCTTCCCAGAGTTGTATTGAGAGACTGCAAAGTTTGCAAGTTCCCGGATCTCCACACTATTGGAGTTTGGAATGTTCTTGGGTGCTCCCACCATCATCCTCTCTGCTGCCAGGCTGCTGCTGCTGCTGCTTTGCAGCAACAACAACAGCAGCACCAAACTCATGATGATGCTTAACATTAGAATTGCCTTCTTCATCATGGAAGATCCTTCCTGCTCTTCTTCAACAACCCTATTGAAGACCAACCCCACTCTTCAAGACCTCCTGAATAAGACCTCTTAAGGAAAAACCTCGAATCGATCAGACTTGCAAAAACCTTCAGAAGTTCGTATCTCTCTCTCTCTCTCGTCTATCTCCTCGTGGAACAAAGCCCTGAAACCCTAATTCTAAGCTTCTGGATCTCGTGGAAGCCTTTGTTGTATGAGCGGTCCTGAAACTCTAATTCCAAGCTTCTTCCTCTTCTTCACCTATCGTTTTGTGGTGAGCCCTTTTGGAAGCAATTTAGGTAGGTTGTAGCGTCATCTCCGTGCAACAAGAGGATTGTGACAGATGGATTGTGGTGCAGACTACTGCAAACTGTATGGAAGAACTCTTCTTTCTAGGGTTTGTTTTATTTAGGGTTCAGTCCTATTCTTTCGGTTTCTGCATCAATTAGTGTCCTTTTCTTTCACCTTCTGCATCAACTTACATCATGTCTTTTGTCCCCTTGTTCCCCATCTGTAGAAGAAAGTACAGAAAAGCATGCATCGATCTGAATCATGTCTTAACCCTAATTCCCATCTGTGGAAGAAACTACAGGAAAACAGGCATCAATTTGCATCATGTCTTCTTCTTCCTCTACCTACTTCCCATCTGTAGAAGAAACTCCAGAAAATACATGCATCAATTTGCATCATGTCTGTCTAAACCCTTTCCCTACTTCCCCATATGTGACAGAACAACGGAGAAACACCAAAGCTGTACACCAGCAATGACATAAGTGCATTGGGCTGTTGTTCTCATTAGCTTTGGATGATTGATGATGGATACAGACAGTGTTTGTGTTGGTTTGGTTTGCAACTAAACCCAATTCAGTAATATGTTCCCTCTGCATGAATCACAATCTACAAGCACCTCCCTGCCTGCCTGCATGCATCATCTTTACTACACTGAAGATAGGAAGTTTTGGAGAACATGTGTTTGTATGTATAACAACACACAAAAATATGACATATCTCTGCATGCAGATGAAGTACATTATCCCTAGTAATATGACAAGAATTTCTTCCAATTCTGCCATGCACAAAACCAGGGGAACTTCCATGTTTTAGATGGACATCTGAATAGAAGTTTTTCTCTCCTGCTCATCAAGCAAATCTAGATTTCAGACACGAGAAGAGAATTATGATGTCTAGTGGAAACCATTCTGTCCAGGCACTCACAGTAGAACTCTGACTGAAATCAGAGATCAACAAAACGGTTGGTTGTTCTACATTTACTGCTTTGATCATAACAGAGCGACAAGATGTTGAGTGGTGCCTGTGAGAATCTATATTTCTACCTGTGCAATCCCTGTTATCATTTCCATCAGAAATGTCAGTATCTGTGGTCAACGTGTTCCAAGAAACCGACACCAAAGGTGCTGCCAACCTGAGATTACTGTTGTTGGAGAATGTTCTGGCTCCACAAGAGGATCCAAAAACACTGCGTTAGTCATGGAGTCTGTATCCAAGGCAAAGGCTCCAGGGATCAATGGAGATGGTTGCCCAGTTTCTGGAATTCTGCAAGCAATGGCCATGGAAGAAAGAAAGTTAGGGATGACCCATTTGCAGAATATACCTCCCAAATATGGTCAATAGGAGATTAAACAAACCTCATGGTTTCTTCTGTTTCTGCTGCTGCTGCTGCTGCTGCTAGGTTTGTTGCTGCTATCTCCGAGACTTGCACATGCATAGCCAGGGAGGGTGCAAACACCTCAATTGCCTCTGCCTCTCCAATGGGTTTTGAATGTACTTTGGGATAGACAGGTATTGAAACTTCTTCTTGCTTTTCCTCCATGATTGCATCAAGCTTGTTCTTGATAGTCATGTCCTCTGTTAGAAATTTAGGTACCCAACAAGATTATCAGCCTCATGAAGTCATGCCCTGAAAGAAGGAGATCTGAACAATTGTTGCAGCATTAATTATCTGTCTTAGTTCTACATACCTGCAGCCAGTTGATCAGTCTTCTCAAGAGTTGGAACTGCTTCAACAAGTTCCTTGTCAATCTGAGCATCTGCTACTAGTTGATGATTCAGGGTTGATGTAAGCTCCACTTTGACTTCAAAAACATTTTCAATCCCTCTTGTTGCTGCTTCGACAAGTTCCACACCAGCTTTTTTGTGGGCTGAATCAACAAGCTCCTTGTTTGTGTCACTGAGTTTGGCTGCTCCACTCTCTTCAATTACAAATTCAATTGCTTCTGTTGCTTCCACAAGTTCTGCTGTTACAGATTTTAGCTCATGCATAACATTCTTGTCTGTTTCCTGTTCTGTTTCTTCCTCAAGCTCTGCAAAAGCTTTCTCTTCTGACAGCTCTAATATTTCAACTGATAAATCTCTAGATACAACCTCCTCGGTATTGTCCCCCATCCCTCCTGTTGTTTCAACAAGTTCTGCACCAATTTTGTCTTGAGCTGAGTCAACAAGCTCCTCAATTGTGTCAATGAGTTTTGCTCTGGATTCTTCAGCATCATGGGTTATTCCAGCTTCCTCAAGTTCATCTTCATTTGCAACCTCGATCCCCCCATCCACTGCTTCTGCAAGGCCTACTACAACAGGTGTCTCCTCAGCTTTATAATCTTCTTCTGTTTCCTCCTCAAGCATTGCAGAGGTTTGCTCTTCTGGC
>Ga0209611_10006879_pt1 | contig 18419 bp, 10 predicted proteins | sample S1TSphgellanicum_3_FD_187693 | JGI IMG/M metagenome (GOLD analysis project Ga0209611, IMG submission 187693) | Host-associated microbial communities from peat moss isolated from Minnesota, USA - S1T2_Fc - Sphagnum magellanicum MG (SPAdes) (version 2) | ecosystem: Host-associated > Plants > Peat... | reverse complement strand
GGGGGGGGTTATTGGGAAGAGGGGAAGACTGTTAGTGAGTTAAGACACTGTTAGTGCGTTTGTTAGTTAGTTACTTTCTTTACTTGCTGCTGCTGCTGCGGCGTGTTGTGGACTGTGGAGTCGGTCAAGAAAAAAAAAGACTTGACCAAAGAGCATCCGAAAATTGAACCAATTTTTTTTATAAATTTAGTCCCCAGTAAGGTACTGTGTTTCATACCAAGTCATAAGTCAAACTGTGTCTCCCACTCGCACCATATATACTCTTCCTCTTCATAGAGGCTGTTTCTGTATGTTTTTGGGGGGGGTGTTTTTTGGGGTATTTTTTAGACACATTCAAAGTAGGTGGGACCAACCATTCGGTCACTCCTGCATTTGAATGGCCGGGTTGGCAGTCAGGGAGGAATCCGGGTGTTTTGGGAGTTTACCTGGCTATTATTTTAAGGCAGGAGACCATGTGGTCAATTCTGCTAGGTTAAAGGTCACTAGCCCAGGATCACAGTCACCAGGTTTGCCCTACTAGGAACCACCTGCCTGGTAGAATAGGCCACAAGAAGCCTGCCCTTTCCCTGTTAATTTTTGTTTTTTTTGTTTTTGGGGGGGTGGGGGGGAGGGGGCTCAAATGAAAGAACACTTCATTGCAGAGGGAAAACAGGAGTGACTTGACCTATAGAGCAGCTGCTTTTTGGTTCTTAGACCAAAGAAGATAAAATGTCTAACTTTTTCAGATTCGGGTTTTCATTTAAAACTTGGCATAATGTAAACAGAGCACATTTATGGGAACGGTGTGGGAACACAAAAGAGTTGGCTGGTGTTTGTAAGAGCAGCTCCACAGGTAGGGAGAAAAAGAGCACTATCTCTATTTTTTAACATAGAGTGTTACTAAAATTATCAGTATTCTTTACCTGGGCTTTTAAATAAGTGCCGTGCAGCTCATTTTTTATAGAGGGGATTGATTTTCAAGTCACAGTGACACACTATTTTTATATTCAACATCCACCGTTACTAAATTATCAGTATTCTTTGCCTGGGCTTTTAAATAAGTGCCGTGCAGCTCATTTTTTATAGAGGGGATTGATTTTCAAGTCACAGTGACACACTATTTAACATCCAACGTTACTAAAATTATCAGTATTCTTTACCTGGGCTTTCAAACAAGTGCCAGGTGGCTCATTCTTTTTATATACAAGATTGATTTTCACAGGATAATGTCGTATATGTCATCCCGGAATACTGGCCCTTTTTGAGGGTTGCTTTAAGGTAATGCCCAAGGAGCAGGGCGTTAGAGCATCTCCAACTGTGGTCATATTGGACTCTACACAGTAATATTTATTGCAAAAATGTCAAAATGTGCCGGTTTAGCTCAAGAAATTGGTTTTTTCACACCAAATTCGTGCAACTTGCCATGGCTGGTAAAAGGCCCAGCACAGTTGGGCACCTCCAAAAAAGAGTGTAATAGATTGGACCTAACTGCAACTCAGTATTTCTAATTGGTCGATCATAATGATCGGTCCAACTGGTTTGCTATTAGTAGTCCCCACATATACTATGCATTTCCAGTTACAGTTTTATTGATGAGGTTGCAAAAAAAAACACATCTAAACTTTGACACTTAATTTTATTACCAGAGTGACATACTGAGCACAGGTGGAGATGCTCTTACCGAGCATAAAGTGTAGGGAAAAGCACTGCTGTTAGTGCCTTCTGCCCTGAGAACTTGAGGGTGAAACTCGAGGTCCAGGGTGAAATTCCCTTTTGTAACAACTGAGGACATTAATGCTGACATTGCATTACACAAATCTGCGCGGAAATGGGAACCACATTCTCACTTCCATTTATGTGTGGAACTGAACTGGAATTTGAAACTGAGATTTTTGAAAAAATAATTGAAAAAAGATTACAATCAACGTTAGGGTAGAGTAGCCATTGTCCAAACACTTAATGTAAGGTTTGCTCGTCATTTTTGCAGGAGGACCTGATTGTTTATGGCATCCAAAAAGTAGCTGGAGCCCTCCTCTTGGTGCATCTGTTGCACTAAAAATTGACAAAAATGGACTAGAGGCCAGAAAGTTACAAACCCTCAAAGTAAGGGGGGTTGTTTTTTTTTTTTTAAATCTCAATGGTTCAGCCCATAGCCTATTTTCGAACCCCCCAAAAAATCCTTAAATATTATTTTAGAGTTACAAGATGATTTGTAGAGCTTAAGATGGTAATTTCAAAAAAATGAGAAAGTTATGCACTGATGAAGTATGAGAGGTCAAAATGAAGAAAAACCAGATAGCCTAGGGTCAGTTTCCACATTGACAAAATGATTTTCATTTTTTTCAAAAAATGATTTTTTTTTTAATTTTGAAATTATATTTTTCCCCATCATCTACTATAACATTATGATACGAGTAGTGAAATCAATCAGAATAATCTATGATCATTTTGATCATTTTAGCCATGTCAAATTCATATTTTCACAAAATTTCATTTCACTATTTTGAGGATTATTTGATGATGAACTGACCTTAGGGTAAGGTAACAACCTGCTTGTGGGTTGTTCATAGGTAATAAAAACAGCCTTTACCTATGTATAAACCATCTAATTACCTGGTGGTTACCTATTTACCTACCTATCTATGAGACTTACTTCTTGCAGAATTGGTTGCCAAGGAAACAAAATATTAACTCAGTTGAAGTTCATCCACAACTGAATAATAATGGGCATCCAATGGATGGTGCACTGGTGGGTGCTAGTTTACTGTGGCTGAGGTTAACCAACGATAAACAGCAATTCCATTTTGGAGCTTACACAGAACTGTGTCTGATCTTCAGGATGGGAACCAAAAGTTCTTTTTTTTCTAAAAGAACTGGACCCAGAACTAGATTTTCTCAAATCCATTTGTGTGAAACTGGAACCAGAGCCAGAACCATTTTAGTTTATTTCTTACAAACCAAAACCCAAAAAAGTTCTTCATAGGTCAATAGCAAAAATGGTGTCGGGACCCGAAAGATGAAATACTTACCAGTGGAGATGGTAGTTGTGTAGCTGATTTGTGGTCAGAAGTTTTGGGACTCATTTTTGGTATGTCTGACTTAAAACTAGAGCCGGAGACGGAGGTCAAGAGTCAAGAGAATTAAAGAAAGGGGAGAGGAGAGAGAGAGAGAGGAGAGGGGTGGAGAGGAGGTGGAGGGAAGTCAATACAGGGGTCAAATTATGACTTTGCAACAAAAAAAAACACAATTGGACCTTTGTCATAGGTGAAGCTGTGAATTGAAGAGAGAGGAGAGAGAAAGTGAACAGGTGAGGGCCAATTTGCGTCATTGGCTAGCATCCCAAAAGAGATTTGGCATTAAATGGCGACCTGTCTAAATGTTAAAATCATTAGTTTAAAAAGTGCTACCAAACTAAAAGCAGAGAATATGACCCAAAAAAATAGGGGAGAATTTGGCGATTCCTTTTTTAGAAAAAATGGAGATATTGCTACAGAATTTGGCAGTCCAAATTTTAAAAAACGCTAGACGACGAGCTAGCTAGCGAGCGCCGCGGCTTCGTATAGCAGGACCGATCGATCAGTCTGCAATTTCGTGATTGTTCAAGATTGATCGGCGCCTTCCCCCAGTTGCAGCACGATTCAACTCATGGAAGACTTGATGTACAACATTGCATCAAGTCCTAGTCAATCCTATAAAACAAAACCGCAAATGTTTCACATAATCATTCGCAGCAGTTGAGTCGATCTGTCTCATCGCCTTCTTCTCCATCCATACACTATCTACAACATTGATCGGCTTCATCAGCAAGTGTTGCAGCGTTGCACATCAGTCTCGACTCACGACTCTAGAGTGTTTTGTGAAGTAATAAGTTTCATGTGTGTGGGTTCCAAGCTGTCATTCATCAGCTGCGTGAACATCCTTAATTCTCGCACACTTTTGAAGAATTTGTCTATACTAGACTAGTTGCAGTTTGCGTTTGAGATCGCTAAATTTTAGCTCATCATGGCTCCAGTTGCTGCAGCTTCTAATGGCGTCGAGGTTAATGATCAGCTACATAGGAGGACTTCTACTCGAGCCCAGCAGGCGGCAGAGGGTCCAGCAACACTGTTCGCAATCGGAACAGCGGTGCCGCCATTCGTGCACGAGCAAAGTACTTATGCCGACTACTACTTTGATGTCACAAATTGCAATCACAAGACAGAGTTGAAGGCCAAGTTCAAGCGGATCTGCGACAAGATGCAGATCGACAAGCGCCACATGGTGGTGCGAAGAGAGCTTTTGGAAGAGAACCCCTCCATTGCGTCGTACATGGATCACTCCATGAACGCACGCCATCAAGTGGTGATGGAATGGGTCCCCAAGCTTGCCAAGGAAGCGGCCGAGAAGGCTATCAAGGAATGGGGTCGGTCGGTTTCCGAGATCACCCACATCGTCATGGCTACCACTAGCGTGGTGAACATGCCTGGCGTTGATCTCCTGGTGGCGAAATCGCTGGGTCTTTCCCCCAAAGTGAGACGCGTGATGATGTATCAGACCGGTTGCTGGGGAGGAGCTGCAGCATTGCGAGTGGCCAAAGACCTCGCCGAGAATAACAAGGGTGCTCGTGTCTTAATCATTTGCAGTGAGTGCACGGCGATTTTCTTCAGAGGACCCAGTGAAGAGTACTTAGATGGCTTAGTGGGACAAGGACTGTTTGGAGATGGTGCAGCTGCAGTTGTGGTGGGTTCTGATCCCATCCCGGAAGTAGAACATCCATTGTTCGAGATTCAATGGTCTGGGGAGATGGTGGTACCCGACAGTCAAACAGCCATCGATGGTCACTTGATGGAAGCTGGCATGTACTACCATCTAAGGCCAGAGATTCCCAAGCTAGTCTCCAAGAGCATTGAAGAGTTTGTGGGTGATGCCAGAGCTCAAGCAGAAAACAAGGAATGCAACGAGCTTTTCTGGGCTGTTCATCCTGGTGGAAATGCCATCCTGAACCAGATTGAGAATCAACTGGAACTGGTACCAGAGAAGTTAGCAGCCAGTCGAGAAATTCTGCGCAATTATGGCAACATGGCAAGTGCTTGCGTCTTGTTTGTGTTGGATCAAATCCGCAGTACATCCATCAAAGCAGGAGCAAGCACAACTGGTGAGGGCAAAGAATTCGGGTTGCTAATTGGAATTGGTCCTGGACTCACCATGGAATGTTGTGTGTTGAAGAGTGTTGCTCTCAACTGATCAGCTTAGTATTTTCTGCTGCTTAGCTTCAAAGAAATTGTTTTAAGTGGACATGGTATTGATCATCATCCAAAGCATAGCTTCAAACATGTTCTTAAATATAACAGCTTGCACATATTCAAGATAGAAATTGTATAGTAGCAGGAGTGCAAGTAGAGATGGGAGGAAATTTACTGCATCCTTCTTATAACAACCGTCAGTGTTTATCATGGGCCACTTGATTCTTCTCGGAGCAGAATTTGTCACAGAACTCAGTTTGTTCCAGATTCTGGCCAAGTTGAGAATGAATTGATTCTTCAATTTTGTGCAACACAGAAGATCAAGTAAAACAATTGTCAAAAGTATTCAAGTATCTTGGCAGAGGCAAGTAGTAGGAGATGAAGTACGATTCATTAAATGTTGGGAAAAAATCAGAGCTTACCATACCAATAGTTTTGTCCAAAACCATGCACACTTCATGTTGTTGCACAGATTCCCTAATTTCACATTCTATATTCCTTTGATAAGATGTCCTTTCAATAGTGTCTCTCTATTCTTATGCCCACTGCAAGTGTAGAAAGACAATTTACTCAGTTCACCTTGTTTCATACCATAGGAGGTTTGTTTCTTGTGTGCTGTCGCCTTTTGTGAAGGCAAATGTACAGGAAAACTCAAACAGCTGAACAGGTGTGGCACACCCTGTAGCCTTTGGGGAAGGCAAAGGTATGGGAAAACTCGAACAGCTGAACAGAAGTTGGCAGACCCTGTAGCCTTTTGTGAAAGCAAATGTATGGGAAAACAGCTGAACAGAAGTGTGGCAGACCCTGTAGCCTTTTGTGAAGGTAAATTTGTGGGAAAACTCAAACAGCTGAACAGAAGCATGGCACATTCCTATAGCCTTTTGTGAAGGCAAATTTGTGGCAAAGCTCTCCAACAGCTGAACAGAAGTGCAGCACATCATCCCCATGTATGTGAGACAGACAATCTCCAGACAATTTGGCAGACTCATCAAGGAATCTGGAAAATACAGTTGCCAGAATACAAGGATTATAGTTTCATAGTTGCCAGTCGATGGGTAAATGACCAGCCTTCTCTAGCAATTTGTTTGTTTGTGAAAAATGCCTGTAACAACCAAATCAGGGCAAGATAAGTACGTAGTGCATTCCCACATTAAGGTACAATATTGAGTTGTAATACTGTGCTGACAACTTGGTTCATCCTTTAAGGTTCACTGTTATCCTGAGACAATTTCTGCAGCATATGTGCTTTGCATCCACAGAAGAACGTGAGTGCTAAGAATACATAACTTTATTGACAATCTGTTTATCAATTGAACAAATTTGCTAAAAGTTAGTGCAAAATTTGCACCTGCAACCAAAGAATCCTTTGTGAGCAGATAGGCCAGAAGGATGTGATGCCTTGAGAATATGGTGAGCTTTAGCATCAATGAGCCTGCAATACATCATGACAGGGTTAGAGGTTTAGGCCAACAAGAAACACTCTTTAGACACAGATAAATCTGAGATGGTGATGAAGAGCCCTCACTGAGCTATTTTGATGAAGCTTCAGAAAACAGACAAAAATGGAAGGGACTCCTGGGAAAAATATTCTGACCTGCTTTTCTCTTGGGCAGAGTTGCCCCAGAGGAGAAAGATGATGCCTGTGTGTTGCTGAGAAACAGCCCGTATTGCAGCATCTGTGAAGGGTTCCCACCCCTTTTTGGCATGAGAGTTGGCATGTTGATCTCTAACTGCACAGAAGTGAGATTCCCTAGTCAATACTCAAACCCTCACCTTCCATGTGCATGAAGGCTTGACATTCACCTTGCAGATATGACATGAGATTACTATGTACACATCAGGAGGTTTATACATACGTATGATTATCTTCTGGACATACTGGGACACAGAGCTAACACTTCCAAAAATGGATATGGAACTTGAAGATCCTTGCTGCATTGAGAAGCATTTGGTTGACATTGTGTGACTGGATTTGTACTGACCTGTCAGAACAGTGTTGAGCAAAAGCACCCCCTGTCACAAAAAAACAGTGTTAGATTAGACTGTTTTCTCAGGACTCACAGACTACAAAAGTTACATTACTAAAAACACCCAAACCTGCCTTGCCTTAAGGTATTGCAAAGTAGCAGTCATTTTACCTGAAAAGCCCATCTCTCCAGGTTACCATGTGATGGAATGGAGCAGCCAATGTCTGCATGAATCTCTTTGTAGATGTTGACCAGACTAGATGGCACCTTGATGCCATGTGGGACTGAAAAGCACAACCCCATGGCTTGGCCTGGACCATGATATGGATCCTGTGATTTGACCAACAACATAGGTTTGGATCAGCATGCTGGTGTTGATTCACTTTCAGAAACCTCAAGACTGTCTTGATTGAAGTAAGACTACCTCTATCCAAGCAATACATGAACAACAAAAAATCTTTGAGATGATCCTGAGATTTGGTTGATGCTGAAGACGGTGGAACTCTTTCTGACCTGGCCAAGAATCACAACCTTCACTGATTCAAAAGGACATGAGTTGAATGCATTGAACAGCTTTGCTGCAGGTGGGTAGATGGGGATCTTCGCTGCTGCTTCCTGATGCACAAACTGAGCAAGCTTCTCCATGTAGGGTTTACACAATTCATTTTGCAAAACCTCCACCCAGCTCTGATCCACTAGAAGCTCCACCAAGTCTGGATAAGTAACCCCTTTTCCTGTATCATCATAGGCAAATCACAGTTCCTTCAAATGCCATGCTCAGAAGAGAAAATGTAAAAGGCTATGATTGCAAACGCCCTGTAAAACTTCTTTGCAAAGAAGCTGCTAGAGTCATGCGCTGAAAAAGGGAAGACAGACAGACAGACATACCTTGTGCTTCTGCAACTCTATCTTGGCAAGCTCTCAGGTTCCTCTTCGCCCTAGCCGAAGCTTTGTTGATCTCCATCCGCATTTTCTGCTCTTTACTAATCTCAGACGCCTTCTGTTCCACTTTGTTGTGTACAGAAAGCTCTCCTGCCAACTCCCCAGTAGATTGCTCTTGAGGAAGCTTACGAGTTGGATCACCTATGATCAGTGGTCTTTTCAAAGCTTGGGTGGTAAGATTCCCCAGCTCCTCCTCCTCCTCCTCCTCCTCAGAAGGATTATTCAATTGGAATTCCTTGCTGTTCGGCTCTGCCACCCTCAGCCTTTTGGGTGGTTGAAAAAAGCTTGCAATCGGCTTCGAAGCCATTTCTCTTCTCTACTTCTTCCTCTTCTTCACTCTCTTTGATGGAAAGAAAACCCCACAATCCCAAAACTATGAGACACCCTTACTCGCAACCCACAGTTTTGTTTTTCTTTTTCTTCCTCTCTTTGATTGAAAGAAAACCCCACAATCCCAAAACTATGGGACACACCTTCTCACCACCCACACTTCTATTCTTTTTCTTCTTCTTCTTCTTCTTCTTCACATACTCTTGTACAATTCCCAGAAACCCAAAACTATGAATCACACATACTCACCACTCTCAGTCGATGCAAAACTCAATAAGAAATGATTTGCAGGATTTGCAAGTGCGAGAAAAAGATTTGCATCAAAATTTCACTTAGCAGAGTAATAAATAGTGCAGTTTATTGATACCTAGTACCTACCCAAGTGAAGCGGGAAAGTTGCACAAACGAAGCAAAGTTTGTCTTGAAAATCAAAAATGAGAAGATAATAGTTTCTAGTAATAATCAAAGAAATAAAATGGAGGCCAATTTCACAATTAAGAACCCCGAAGTTCTACAAAGTTTTCAGTGCCAACGAGGGTCTACTTAGTTAGGATTTAGAGGTTTAGGATTGAGGACTCACAAAGGTTTGGGATTTAGGGTTACGGTTTTAATGAAGTTTAGGATTTATGGTTTAATAAGGTTTAGGTCTTAGGACCTAGGGTTTAGGGCTTAGGAAGGTTTAAGGTTTCGGATTTGCCAAGGTTTAGGGTTTAACGTTTAGGGTTTAAGGAGGTTTAGGATTTAGGGTTTAATGTTTTAAACTTCAGAACCAATCATTCTTTATCTACTTCATTGACATAATCAATTTGAATGTGACTATGTCCCATAGTTTGTGCCCCTCCTATTAACCTAGGCCAAAAATGGTAACGAACAAATATAGGCTTCCAAATTCTTGGCAGCCAATGAGGTGAGAATGATGAGAATTTGTGCTTAATAGTTTTGGCATCCAAATGCATCATATGTCTGTCATGGTTTGGCAACCAATGAGGTTGGATCTTTTGGATTTTTGTTGTTCTTTATGTGTTCCCATCAAGTTCCCCTTGGGTTTCCAACATGTTTTTCAAGTTCCCATTGTGTTCTCTAACATGTTCCCAATAGCACCTCTTTTTATCTTTTTTTTTGGCCCTAAATTCTATTCTTGTAACATAATAATCAACCCAAAATGAGGAAACTACCATATATCTATTTTGGGACTACCCAAAACTTGATTCTTTTTTCTAATGGGCCATTCAATGATGCCCATCACAAAAGAAAACAAGCACTCATGCCCACAAGGGCCGAATGGTGGGTGGAGGTAGCCCTTGGGTTGAAGTTAGATACTCGTAATATGAAAATGGGTTTAGATTTGTAAAATTGTACATATGTAATGGTTTTGATAAAATGTATAACAAAAAGATGAATGGTTTTGATTGGCCTAATGGAAACAACAATTAACCATATTAGTGTGACATTGAACAACTGGAAGATTGAAAGGGCTAACCAATATTTAGCAAGTGTAACCACAAGCTTTGTTGAAGCCTTGCTTCATAAGTACTAAATTTTTTTTTTAAACCATGAGCTAAAGCTTGTAATTTCAAAGTTTGCAAATACGCGATAACAACAAGATTTTGCAAAATACTTAATTGTCATTATTATGGGGTTCTTGCCCATTTTATTATTTCAAACACCATGTGTTAAAATAATCAAGGCATCTTTCGACTTTGGATAATATTTGCTACACTTGTATTACAACCATTCATCTTTATCAACCAACATTAAACATTATCGTTCATCAAATTTAACCTATTTGGGATCATAGCCATAGGCTCAAACACATTCCCTATCGTCTACAATAATAACATTTCAATATATTCCATACAATTACCATCTATACTTAGAAAACTATAACATGTGTCTTTAAAAAAACAAAGATGTGAACACCATTACCATGACCGAAAAGGTACTCAAGATGAAATGAACATGAAAAATAGTTTCAATAGTCAATTTAGGACAAAAATGACAAAAGAGGAAGAGTGCATACTTGAAAATGTAACAATAGTTGAAGAAAGCAAGGAAGTGACAATAAAAGTTTTGGACCTTGTTGATTGGATGGTTGTTAAACACATGATAATTGACAAGTTAACATTAACAAGACAATAATCGGACTTAATGGATGGGGTGCAATTTGAAAAAATCGAGGAAAAAGATGTCATAAAATTAGTATGCATGTCAACAATAGCATTTAAAAGTTTTTTAAAAAATCAAAAATGTAATAGTTTATACCAAACTCTACCAAACACAACAACCATAAATACACAAATTTGTTGTTTTTCAAATGCATTGGTTAATTTTATCTCAACTATTCTTATCGACTATTTCATCTATCAACTATCCTTTTTTCGACTATCCATTATCTTTAATTGCTTATTCCATTTCTCAACATTATCCCCCTTTTAGTATTATAATGTCCCCACACAATCCTTATGCCTTTGGAATTTGTACACGTAAGTTATAAAAGATGTCAAATAATGTCATGAAATTGCCAAGTTCATCTTTTAAAATTAGACTATTTTCAAATTCTTCAAAGTCATTTGACATTGAAAGGTTCTCCTTATGCATTCATTATTATCTCCTATCAATTCCAATGTTCAACAAATGAAACAAACACTAATAAAGTTGCTTCAATGTCAATATTTTTGGCCTTTTCCTTAGTTACACCATTAACTACTGAATATGATAGATTATTGTTTTCAAACTATCTATGGTTTTCCCAAGTGTGCATCTCACCTATCCCTATTGGTGATGTCACAATTGAGTCTCCACTAGATGGTTTTAATAGTGCCATCAAAAAAAAATTCTTGTTTAATAGCTCACACACATTGTCCATCATTTGCCCCAAGTAGCATTTTTAATATGTCATTATGTTCTCCACCTTGTTTAAAATGGGCTATGGTCTTATCATCGTGAAACTTGGCCAAGTAGGAAATGCACTAAGAACTTTTTTATGATACTTTTGGAAAAAAAATTAATTTACAATAATATGTTAAAGTGATGCACTCCGAACCTCCTCAAGAGACTCAAATGTGAGTTTAAAATGAAAATAATGGAAGAGTAAGAAGTTCGGGCACGCACCATGGTTCGTAGCACTTCGAGGGTAAAGGGGCGTGCTAAAGCTCTGGGATGGGACTAGGAAGATTGACAAGCACTTCAATCACTCACACGGACTTGTACAAACCAAACAACAAGTTGGTTAGTGCATAGCTAGAGCACTTTTGGTGCTAGGACGAACCATAAGCAAATTCGGACTCACAAGAGTCAGCACAACCCAGACTTGGGGGAAGCCACCACCTTCCCCCTTATAGTATATTTTATGCCTCTCCATGAGGCCCACATCCAAATGGCATTTTGTCCCGGGACTCCCAAATGGGAGTCCTGAAATTCCCAAAGTTGGGATTCTCGTGATTTTGGGGCCTCATAACTTTGTGTACAGAACTCTGATTAAAATGAGGTTGAAAGCAAAGTTGTAGCCCTCATCGAGAGCGTTTCAATGATATGTCGCACACCACCTGCACGCAAAGAAATCGGGTCGATTCTTGACTTTTAGTGATTGGGAGTCAAACTGTCAATTTGACTCTTAACCTTACTTTTGGCCATAATTTGTGTTTCAGATTTCAAATGGGTGATTTGAGCCCATTTTAGACATCTACATTTTAATAAATTTTCAATGATATAAATAACTCTTCAATCCAATGGGTTTTGACCCCTGAAATTGCCCTTTGAATATTCGAGAGTCCATTGAAACTCCAACTCCCAAAATGAGAGTTCACTTAAGAGTGTGAGGGTTCATTCCTTCACACTTTTTAGCATTCCCGGGAGCATGAAATGTGACCCCCAGGCTTCCCTTTTGACCCGTAACCTTGCAAGTCCTTGCCTTGGTTACGAACCTAAGGCTAGGGTTACGACATAAAATGTACACCCCTCAACAACTAGTTAATTCCTTTAACCCTCCATATCCTCAATTATTGTTGTATCTGCAAAAGATATTATACGCCAAATATTTTTGGAACTCCAAAGCCTTAATCCTCCACATTTATTCAAATTCTTGCAATAGGATTATTGTTCCAAACATTTTAACTATAAGACAATTTTTGAATCAATACATCAAATAATACAACTCTAAGGTGGGTAGGATTATATATTTTGGCTCCTTGATGATGTGCAACATGTCATTCAAAGAACAAGGTTTCATTCCCATTACTTCTACATTTAAAGGTATGGGTATCAATGGTGTAATTTCCTTATAGATAACTTGTTGAGCTTTCATTTGAAGTAAATCATCATGCGATAAATGAAGCTCCTTGGTTCCAACATTTCTTTATTATGGTTGGCTAGAACTTGCACATTAACTATTAATCAACTTTTTTTTTTTGTTGGATCTTCTTTGTCATACATTCACCTTGTCCTCTTTCCTAATGATTTCATAGAAGATGCAACCACTTTCCCTATCAATAATTTGTTAATCCAAGATTTCCACATTGTCATTGTTTCCATGTCATTCTTCTAACTTTCAAATGCATCCATGTGCCTCATTGAATTAGTTCACCATCTCTTTTTCATGTTAGTAATACCAAATGACCATGGATGCCTAAGCTTCAATTAGTGTTTTTGTTAACTTAACACCATGAGTTGATCATATAGTAATGTCATGGTGGCCTTCTCACCAACAATTTGTTAGCACTCAATCTTTCAACCCATCTTGATTTCAACCTTCAATTTCTTGACTTGAACCATAACTTGATTAATTTTCCTCAAAGTTGCACCTTCTCCCATTCATGCACATCTCCAATGGCTATAAATTTCTTCTTGTGTTCATTTACAAATGGCATATTCCTCCAAACATTTGTTGAACATATATCTATATTGTTCGAATTTGGCCTTTTTTTTTCCTATGTGGCGAAAAATTCCTTGATTTGCCCTTCATGAACTTCCAAGACTTCTTTCCGTTTCATGTTTTCATCTAGTAATTTGTCCTTCTTTATATTGGTCTCCTTCAATTGTCTAACTAAGTTTCCTATGGTCTTTTTCAACTCCAACACCCCTTGCTTCAACTTGTTTAAGTTTTTTTACGACCATAAATGTGGATTCAATCCCATGCCTATGTGTTCAAATCCTTGATCTATGCAATTTTCACCTTTTTGTTTAACAAGTCCCTCTCGCAAATGACTCATGTTATGTTGGTTTGTTTCCATTATTGGTAATGTGTAGCAAATTCCATAGAATTAATGAAAGAAGGCATGCACTATGAGAAATCACATCCGTTGAAACCACATTACCCTGCAACTAAATTCAAAAACAACTCATATACAATTATTGTGCAACTATCCCTTGGGTATTACAACTATTGTGCAATTATCCCTCTAAAAACATGATGTATTTATAAATAAATTATCATGTTAGAAAATTAATTAATTATATTATAGTTGCAAGTGAGTTGAAAATGAATTTTTTATACACACCATACATACATATGTAGTCAACCATGTTTGATTTTTTCAAGGAATTACATTGTAAGTGCATGTGGTAACTATTTTAAAACTATTATAAATGTGCCACTAAAGCAACAACTATATTATAACTAATGTACAATGTACATACATACGATCATGCAATGTGTCCACATTTCCACCACGAATTATAGGATACATTTGCAACTAATTTTCAATTATGATTCCCATTGACATAATTAGTATGTTCATTAGTGTGCCACTACTAGAGTATTATTATTCAACTATGTTATGACCATAATACAACTACTTATAACTTAATAAAGATACATATTCATCAATTATTTATTTTATCATATGTGCTTCATTTTTTAATGATTTAAAATGTTATGGGAATGTTACCTCAAGCTCTAGAAATCATCTTTGAAGTGCAAAGGAAATGGAGTAATGAAAAAATAACAAGAAGAAAAATAAATTTTCCAACTTATAAAAACGCAAATTTTTTTCCCTTCTTTAGACCCCTCCTACTTTCAAACCTCATAACTTTTTTTATTTCTTATTCATTTTAAATGATCTAAAATCTTATAAGAGTGCCACCTAAAGTTCTATAAATGATCTTTGAATTTTGATAACAACAAAGCAACATACAAGGAATATTTTGGGTGTTTGGGAACCAGCCTTTGTAACATTTAGTGGTTTTTTGAATTTTTAACCCCCTCTACTTTAGAGGGCTATAACCTTTTCAATTTATTTCATTTTTGATGATTTTTATTGCATTAGATGCGCCAATAAAAGGTTTTCAAATTTTGTTTAGTCACCAAAAATAATGAAGCCCTCCCCTTGGATTTAACATGCCTTTAGCGCTTTAATGTTCAGTCACCAACCTATTTACCCTATAGTTGCAACTCAATTTGCAACTAAAAAACAACTAAAAGATTAAACCCATATGCTTCGTCTTCAAATCCCATGTTATAAACTATGTAAAGAAGGTCTGTTATTTTATTTTCTCACAACTAAATACATGTGCCATTTTGGAATGAATTCAAAAAAGCTTAACCTTAAGGCAAAACATAAAATATAATAATAAAATTTCATGGCTATTCTTTAGTTCATTTAGTCTTATGTTTTCTTATTTATTTACCTACCTAAATAAGTAAATAGGTTCTACTTTTCTACCTACCTATGTAGGTAGGTAAGTAGGTTCTAAGTAAATAGATAGGTATGTAGGTCTTAAAACCTACCAACCTATGGTTATGTATGACCTACCTAGCTACTAATATATATATATATAAATTTATTATGTTATGGACTTTTTAAAATCCCAAAAATTGTAATTATTTTTAAATCCTTTTTAAACATTTAAAAATAATTATTTCAAAAAAAATTCTTTTGTGATTTTTTTATATGTCTTATAGCATCATGATTTGAAATTGGAAATGGAAAAAAAATTATTTTCAATATCATGTAAATATTCATATTTTAAGCCAGTTTTCAATTACACTAAAAAGGGACTTTGAAAAAGCACTCTAATCCGTCGAAATTGTGACACCCTAATGTGCTTTCGCCCTGCATTCTTGTTTAATTAGAATTTGTTGATGTAGTTGATCCACATGCAAAGACAGCGATTGAATTATTCCATTTTGGGTTTTTTCTCTAGCTTTTGGATGTTTTTGCTAACATGTGTACTAACTCTATGACATGTCTTTCCCAAGTTTTTTTTCCAATTGCACCTCATCCATTAAATTTGACTATTGTATTGCCAATATTAACTTAACAATTATCAGGTGTTCAACAACCATCCAATCAATAAGGTCCAAAGCTTCAATTGTCATCTCTTTGTTTTCCTTGACTATTGTTACACCTTCAAATATCCATTCTTCCTCCTTTGTAAATTTACAGTTTAATTTTTTTGTTGAGTTGACTATTGAAACCATGTTCATGAATCTCAACTTGTGTACATTCTTGGTCATGGATCTCCTAATGATGTCCACATCTTCTTTTTCTAAAGATACATGTTGTGGCTATGTGGTTGGATGAAATAAGTTCTTTTACAACCTTTTGTGTTTTAATGGTTACATTTTCTCTTATATCTTGAGCTTTCACTAAACTTCTTATTTCCTCTATGATTATATCCCCCTCTTGGACTAGAGCTAGGGATTCTTCCACCACAATTAGAACCAATTTCCCTTTCTCAGATATTCATCCTAATTATTTTGTTGAGGTTACCAAATGAACTAATGATTGGGACCTTCAATAGCCTTAATCTCCCTAATTATAGATGTTTTAATCAGACAATGGTTGTCCATTTCCATATTATATTAATCCATTTCCACATAGTGCCTCACCACTATCATTAAAATATGCCTTACTAATGTGTTTTTAATCTTGTTTATTTTAAACTACACTACCACAATTTCCTAATAAAACTTATAAATGAACCATTTTGCCTAGTTCACTTGCCCCTTCATAATCACATTAATAGTCAAAAGTAAGGTTTCAAATGCAAATCTTTTACTTTGTTTGAAGGATGATACCTTCACCACAATTATAAAATGAATTTACATATACATGCTTGTCATTTTGTTGATGATGTACACTAAATCTTACTTGTAATGCTCTTCTTTCTATCCTTCAAAGTATTCTCCCACCTTTTCATGGTATGTGTCTCTTGTAAAAATTGTCATTCCTTTTGTTAGCAACTTGAAGATTCTACTAATCACATCATAGTCCAACTCAATTTGGTGTTTTTGAGCTTATTGTTTTTTATGGCAACCCAAAAGGTACGAATCAACTCCTTCACCTCCTAGATTGTATGCTAATTGAACTTTTTAAACTTTGACAACCATGTAGTTCATACCCATTTAACTTCTCCTTCTACACCAACCCACATTGTGACATGCATACACAAGGGCATGAATACATTCGAAAGAACCAAAAACCATGTTGGATAGTGGTGAAAACTATAGGTTTTTTAACATATGTTTTCATTTTGACATTTGAAAGTTATGTTAATTATTACAAATTATGTTAAATGTCCAATATGCATGTTGATGAATTCAAATTAAAAATTCATTGAATTTATTTTTGAATTTTGGTTTTAGTACAAGGCTTTTGCACTTGAACAATAATTACATTAAAATCAATTAGTTTTTGCTAGGGCAAAGGAATTTTATACTATAAAAAATTTGATGGTAAAAAAATGCAAATAAATTCCTATGCATTTTACTATGCACATTCAAAAACATTCACAATTTAAAAGTTATGGAAGTTGAAATTTTTAGAAATTCAAAATATTTGTCAAAATTTTAAATTTTCATAGCTTTTTATCACATGTAAATGAGGTGTAGTGTACATGACATACAAAACATAGTTGTATTTTATGATACAAGAAACAAAAACCTAAAGTAGTTACCATATTTTGGTATATTCAAAATTATGATAAATTTTTAAGACAAAACATAAAATATGGTAAAATATACACATTTTTAAAAAATTGCATTATTCAATAATGACTATTACAAAACATGTGATATATGGGGCAACTATATGTATTTTTAATAACAAGGTACAAAAGATTTCATTCAAAAATTATTTTTTATGAAAAAATGAAAATGATGAACACTAAACTAGGCCAAAACATGATTTCATGATTACACTCTTACAACTACATAATCAAATAAAACCCGTTGTTTATGCCATTTTGACATAAACAACTACAAAAATGGCATAAACAATGGGTGCAATTCAACTATATAGGACCATATTTTTCTAATCATGAAAGTCACAATTTGGCAGTGTAAAAAAAGATTCATAATCCTTTCATAAAGTAATCATGTTGGCTTTTTTGAACATATTTATACCCATAATGAAACGTTAAATTCCACATAATGACAATGGTCTGAGAAAAAGGAGGTCTAATTTGCTAATGAATTATTCCCACAAAAAAAAGTCCAAAAATAAACATTCACTTAAAGAAATGTGGGGATATGCAACCATCTTATTTGCGATTATATGCAACTATGTGTCATTTGCAACTACTTACCAACTTCATCAAATTTGGGGAGGATTTATGACTATACTATGACTAATGTGCAATTACTATTTTCTTCATCCTTTTATGTGAAGGCTTTTGGGATTATATTCATCCATGAATAAGCTCCAATGGACCATTAGTTGCATGTGTAACCAAAATCTAGTTGCAAATTGATTTACAATGTATACACTAGTAGAAATCAGCCAAAATGTAACCAGTCAATTTACGACTACATGCGACTTATAGTCGTTTGCGACTAGATTTGAGAATATTTGCAACTACAAGACCAACTTTCAACTATTTTGGTCATTTTCACAACTATGATGCAACTATTAGAAATTTCATCCTATTGGTTACATCAATTTTACATTTATTTTCATCCATTAATAGGTTGATATGTCCCATTAGTCACAATAGTCACCAAATTAGTTGCATCCTAAAGGTATTCTACAATGACATACGG
>Ga0209611_10006877_pt1 | contig 18420 bp, 14 predicted proteins | sample S1TSphgellanicum_3_FD_187693 | JGI IMG/M metagenome (GOLD analysis project Ga0209611, IMG submission 187693) | Host-associated microbial communities from peat moss isolated from Minnesota, USA - S1T2_Fc - Sphagnum magellanicum MG (SPAdes) (version 2) | ecosystem: Host-associated > Plants > Peat... | reverse complement strand
CCGTATGTCATTGTAAAATACCTTTAGGATGCAACTAATTTGGTGACTATTGTGACTAATGGGACATATCAACCTATTAATGGATGAAAATAAATGTAAAATTGATGTAACCAATAGGATGAAATTTCTAATAGTTGCATCATAGTTGTGAAAATGACCAAAATAGTTGAAAGTTGATCTTGTAGTTGCAAATATTCTCAAATCTAGTCGCAAATGACTATAAGTCGCATGTAGTCGTAAATTGACTGGTTACATTTTGGCTGATTTCTACTAGTGAATTATTCAATTTGTGAAGGAGGCTACATGGTTGTCACCCATAGTAGTAGTACCCAAGAAAAATGGTAAATTAAGAATTTGTATAGATTTCAAAAAACTAAATGTAGCCACCAAAATGGATCCATACCCATTACATTTCATAAATGAAGTGCTAAACACTATAGTAGGGTACAAAACATATTCTTTCTTAGATGGATATTCAAGATATCATCAAATTTCTATAGTTCTAAAGGATAGATACAAAATTACATTTGTTATAGACTAGGGGGCTTTTATATGGAAATGATGTTTGGAGTTCAAAATGGACCTCCAACATATCAAAGAGTTGTTACCAAAGCATTTGAAGAATATTTGGACAATTTCATGAAGATATTTTTGGATGACTTTATAGTGACATGGAAAATCATCTATAGAAGCTTAGACTATGTTTTCAAAAGTGCAAAGAATATTCATTAATGTGAATCTAAACAAATGTGCATTTATGGTATTTTCAGGGATGATATTGGGTTTTATTATTTCCAAAAAGGGAAATTACTAGATCCAAAGAAAATACAAACAATAATAAACATGCCACCACCTAAGAATCCACAATAGATTCAAGTATTCAATGGGATGGCATAATTTTACAGATGTTTTATAATAAAAAAATTGTTGCTATTATGGCACTTAACATTAAATTGACCAAAAAGACAGAGACTTTTCTTTGGATAGAGGAATGCAAGAAGGCTTGGGAATTGATTAAACAAAAGTATATTGAAGCACCAATATTGATATGACCAAATTAGCAAGTGGAATTTCATGTTCATACAAATGCATCCTTGTTAGCTATGGGGGCTATGTTGTCTCAAAATGTAACAAGGAAGAGTGATCAACCAATAATGTATGCTTTTAGGCTTCTAAACAAAGCAAAATATAATTATAACACAACACACATAGAGGCTTTAGCAATGGTTTTTGCTTTGCACAAGTTTAGACATTATTTGCTAGGTAATAAATTTGTTTTTTATGTAGATCATATGGCATTGGTTTATTTAGCCAATAAACCACAAGTTTCAAGGAGAATAACTACATGGTTGTTATTGTTCCTAGAATATGACTTCACAATAGTGTATAAGCCAAGCAAAGTTCATGTAATTGTAGATGCATTATCAAGACTATCAGATATTACCAAACCCACAAATCCAAGTTTGTTATATATAGAGCCTAAATGGCTGAATGATGTAAAAGAATTTTTGAAAATAGGACAAATTGAGGGCATGTTATTGATATAATAGAAGTAGAGATTGGTTAGGAGAGTGGAACCTTTCACATTGAAGAATGGTGAATTGTACAAAATGGGCCAAGATAGCAGATTGTGACAATGTTTAACAACCATAAAAACACAAATGGTGATGAGAGAATTGCATGAAAGACCATAAGGAAGGCATTTTGCAATTGAAATAATGCAAAGGAAGATATTAGATGTTGGATATTAATGGCCAACTATGTATAGAGGTGTGCATGATTACTATAGATTTTGTGATGCATGTCAAAGAACACGAGGATTGACAATTCAAAGTCTTGCAAAGCTTGTCACAAGTTTTCCAAAAAAACCATTTATGAAATGGGGACTTGATTTTGTGGGGCCAATTAAGTTAACAAGAGGATATATAAGAAACAAATATATTTTTATAGCCACAGATTATGCTACCAAGTGGGTAGAACCAAGAGCATTGAAAACTAATACTACAGTACTCACAACAAAATTTCTATATGACTACATATTAACCAGGTTTGGATGTCCTTTGAATATAGTCACAGATCAAGGAGTTCATTTCATTAATGATGCCATCACATATTTAACAAATCATTATTTATTGAAACATGTGAGTTTTACAACTTATTATCCTCAAGGGAATGGGCAAGTTGAGTTTACTAACAAGGTAGTTGGGACACCATTGACTAAGTTAATTAGTGAGAATAAAAGAAATTAGGATGAACATCTGTTTATAGTGTTATTTTCATACAAAATTGCATACAAAAGTAACAATAAGGTATACATTATATCAATTAATGTATCGATTACATCCATTGATACCCACAGAGTACATAATGCCATGTATTGGTGGAAATGTGAAAGATAATACTCTAATGAGAGTTTTAACTAACGAAATTATAGAGCTAGAGAAGTTATAGGAAGCTCGAATGTAGGTTGCAGAAACTACAAGAATTCAGTAGTGGAATAGAACATTATGGAACCAACAAAAAAATCTAGAAAAATAGTTTAGTTTTAATGATTATGTTTTGTGGTTTCCAAAGGGCAATAAATCACACCTAGGGAAATTTACTAAGAAATGGTATGGACCATAAAAAGTACAATATGTGTTACCAAATAACACTATGTTATTGGTGACCGTTGAGAAGTTTGAAACTAACCTGTGCTAGTCAATGTGAATAAGCTAAAACCTTACAAGTACATGGAATTTAAAGTTTAAAAACAAGAATAACAAGTGCTAGTATATTGGGAACATAATACATGTGGAGTTTAGGTGGAGAATTTTGATGCGAAGGAGGAAGATGAAGACTATGAAATGCTGAAACTATAGATGTAGATTACTAAAGATGAAGAATAAATGGAAAATCTTGCGGTCAACAAAATATTGATTTTTGATTTATAAATGACTTACAAGTCTTGGAGTAATAACTCCAAAAGTGAGGGATTTAGGATGCAAAGATCTAAAAATAATATGTCAAGGGTGTTAACAAAATCAACATAAATATTTACCTAATCATCAGCAATATTCATATTATCATCATATTTGTTGGCACATTTAGCTGATAAATGGGCATAGTCAACAAAAGGTGTACAAGGCAAACAAGGCGAAGTTAATATAGTTAATGTAAGGATATTAGGGATGTGGAGTAATTAGAAGATGAAATCTGTAATGTTCATTCATAATGATGATGTGAAGTGCTTCCATGTGGCCTGTACAAGGGACACATAAACTTGTAGCGATTGGCTATATTAATTTTGAAGAGCATGTGTTAATTAAAAGATGGTAGGTAAGTAAAAAAATGAATGTAATAAGCAAAAGGTTTAAGGATGAAAAAATGGGGTAATTGTCGAAAGCAATTTGTGTTTGTTGCTAGAAGTTGTGTGTGTTTTCAAATTTCTGGAGTTCATAGCAACATGAGTGCAAAGAGTGCAAAAAAAAAAAGTGAATAATAAAGGAAAAGGAAGTGCAAAGGAGTGAGCATAGACAAAGGCATGAGGAGGAAACAAAATTGTTGAAAAGAATATAAGAAGAAGAAGAATTGAAAAGAACAAAACATGAAGGCTTATTGAATATTCAACCATTAGTTATAAGGTCATTGCCACATTCATCATCATCTTTAGAATGTGCAGAAGGAAAGCATATAATGAGAGGATGCAATTTGTGCAAATAATAATTCATGATATATATAGAATTGGAACATCTATAGTTGAGTTTTGTGCAAAAGTAGAAGTTGGTGTGCAAGAAAGCTCAGACAAGACTAGGAGCTACATCAGTAGATCCAATGTTCATTGAAAAATTGAAGGAAGATGAAGTTGTGGAATAACACTTTGTGGAAGAACAAACAATGTAGAAGGATGAAGGGGAGGAGAACGTCATTGAAGCGGAAATACAACTATCTATATAACTGTAGGTGGAAATATAACAATCCACAAAGGTGTAGGTGATGGTGAATGCATAATGAATGGCAATGGAGATTAAAAAGTGTGAGTTGAAAGTTGTAGCGAAGAAAAGACGTGCAATCCTAGACAAAGCTACACTTCTAGAGAAAGGTATTAAAATTCTAGATCTTGAATGATTCATGTGGACATAAATGGAACAAAATTATGATAAACATGTTGAACGAATGGAAAATTGGAAGGACATTATTGAAGAAGAAGACTGGGCTTTTAAAACCATGCTTATTCCTTTATTTCTGATGGATTGGGAAGCACCAATGCCCAATGTCATGTTGGAATTTTTCAACACATTTTTTATCAAGGGCACAAATATTTATTTTGGGCATAAAGATAAGGTGTATGTCATTAGTAAACAATTAGTTGTAGATGTCTTTAGAGTCTATGCAGAAGGATATGTAGAAGAACCAAAAGGGCAAGTCGATAAGTCACTAGCGGTCTAGGCATTGTAGAGTTGTAGATTTACATTTGCAAATTCTTCTGTAGATCAATGGAATACAAAAAATTTGGGTTTGCCATACTTTGTCAGATATCCTACCATTATATTTGTCATTTATCATAAGGAGAAGGTATAATATTTTAGCAACAAGAATGTTATAACATTAATGAGGGTAGAAAAAGGGTAGAAGGTAAATTGGGGACAAATTATATTCAATAGTCTATGTGGTGAGCTAGATTAGTGGTATAAATATGCCAAGGACAATAAGGGAGATAAAAAAGATACTTGTCAATCTGCCTTGGTATTAGCAAAAATCTTTCGATATTTGTTTGTGCATAAAAAGGAAAATTCATAGAAACCACCAACCAAGGTTGAAAGAACTAGGGAGGAGATGAAAACAACACTAGAAAACAAAAAGAAGGTTGTAACAAAAAATTTAAGAAATGTTTTTAAAAGGAAGAACAAAATTGAAGAAGGAGCTTCAAGTTCAAGAGTGAAGAGGGAACATGAGAGCACATATGTAAGGGCACAAAAAATGATGAGGGGTAGAGTATAACCATCTACAGTGCTAATAGTGGTATGGGCAATGCCAACAATTATATAGGCAGTTAGACAGATTACAAAAGTACCACAAATGACATCTCTACAAGAGAGATAATTGAGGGAGCAAAACCAAAAAATTAAAAAGGAACATGACATAAGGTTTCCAAAGTGTGAGGAACATTTGCATTTTGATGACGATGTATATGAAAATTAAATGGAGAGTGCTACAAATCCATAGCATTTCCAACATTTACAACATCATTTGCAACAGTAACAACGATGACAACAATAATAATAGACACAATAAGGTCTACAAGCTATTAGACTACATATGGAGAGAATGGAGACATAGCCTTCTTTTGTAGTATTCAAAGCATTAGAAATATAGGTACCAAGTAGTAAACTTGGATCTAAAGAGGGATTTCGATTTGAATTTGAACTAGGGAGTAGATTAGTGTAAGAGATGGGATCATTTGCAGAAGGATCTAAAAATCCTATGACACAGACAAGTACACCAAAGTCTGTGGAAAAGGTAGTTGCAAAAGTAATGTAAACATAGAAGGCAATTAAATTATTTCAAACTATGGCAATTGTAAGTTTGAATATGGGGGATTTAAATATGGGGGTGAGTGATTTCAAGAACAAATTGGTCACAACAAAGAAGGAGAAGGTAGTACTACAAGAGGAATTGGATAAAAAGAGGGAATTCTAAAAGTGGTATAAGCATAATGTGGAAATCTGGAAGAAGAATAAGGCAGACGTTAAGTAGAAAATTGAAGGGTTCGTTAAGAAATTGTAAGATGAGAATGAAGAGCTCAAAGGTAGCACAACACAACTAAAGTCATAGGATGAAGAATTGCAAGATTTAAGGCAAAAGTCTAAAATCTAGGAAACCATAGAGAGGAAGTGGATAGAGGCATTATTTTTTCATAAACAACAATAAGATGCTTTGGGTAATTAGGTGAAAACATTAACTAAGGAAAAGAAAGAGGAAAAGAATGTTCCGAAATATTTGGAATTAATGAATTTGAAGAATGTATCTTTGCTACAATTTGAAAAGTTTAGAAGAAAGACAACAAAGGTAGATAAAGAGAAGTTGTTGGAAGAAAAGGAGAATTAATAGAATTTGCAACACCTATAAGCATAATTAGAAATGACACATGAACATAGAAAGAGTCTAGACTTAGCTGATGTGAAAAAAAGACTAGAGGATTATGAACAAATGTTGTAATATTATACCCTGATTAGGACAAATAACAAGATGAAGGATTCTAAAGTAGAATTTGAGGAATGGTGGGATGTTGCAAAGGAATATTTTACTAAGGAGTTGGAGAAGAATATGGCTTAGCATAAAATTGATGAAAGAATTTTGAGGTACAAGTTGGAAGCTTATTAAAAGAATTTTCCAAATTTTATTTATGGCAATCCAACAAGTACAAAGGTATCAAGCTAGGATGAAGAGACTAAAGCAAGGCCCAATGGAATAGCTTAGGAGGAAGAAATGCAGATTCAGGAACTAAAGGACCTCAGTAGTGGAGCAACTTAGGAAGTGGAGGCATAAACAAAAAAACCATAGGACCTAAGAGGAGGGGGTCAAGAAGATAAAACACCATAGAGAACTCATGAACAAGGACAAGTGGAAATTATTCTAACAATAGAAGAAGAGGTATTTAAGATGTAGCCCTTGGAAATAGAACCACTGACTGAGTTAGTGGAGGAGGAGGTCAGAAATCTAAAGATGAAGATACAAGCTAGAACTGTAGAGCTAGAAGTGGGTATAAAACCATTGGTTGCTATATAGGTTGAGATTACAAATATCATTGTAAAGGAGACAAATGTTTAAAGCGTTGCTAAATACATTTATTTCATTTTCTATCATGTTCCAAGGATTTCAGGGACAAAATCCAAAGTATAGAAGGGGTAATGTTAAGGGGTTACGATGATTACATGATTTGGATGAATAGGGCATTTAGGATAGGGACTATTCATGAAGCATTGTAATTTTGAATTTTGAATCATGATGATTTGACTTGGGATTGCCCAAAGAAGGAAGATCTAGGGAAAAGGAGGATTTGTTTTTTGGGACACATAGTTTTGAAGAAATAAGGAGAGTTGTAGGTATTTGGTAGTAGAAAAATATTCTGTTTTTGGATAAACCACAAATCTTATTTTGCTATTTCATTTCATTTCCATAGAACATGGAATTTTACTATAATCCGAATGGAGTTTTTTTTATAGGGTCCAAATTTTTTAAGGTGTACCAAAATATTGTCACAACGTCACCTTTTTTTGTATTTTTTACCTTGTCTTTTTTTACCATGTAAAGTCACATTTATGGATGATTATGATGGAATCTAAAATTGTAATGGTCTAAAATATAGTCCTTTTGAAATTTTTGACAATTTTTTATTCATTAATTTTTATGGGGATCAAAATATAGGGTAAAAAAGGACTGTAATCAAGACTAGGCCCTTTTCATCTTATGTGGTACACCTTAAGGGATTTTCACCCTATAGTAAAACTAAGAAGTACAAACTTCTATAGCAATTTCCATGTCCATATTATTGTGTGAATTTTCTAGAGCATCAAAAATGTAATGTATTGAATTGGGATTTTGTCTTGGGATTTTTTTACATTATATTTTGAACTACAAATTCTAGTTATATGAAATAAACATGAATATGGTGTTTCAATGAATTATAAAGTCAAGTGTGGTGAGAATCAGTGTAGAAATTATGAATGTGTGCATATTGTAATGCAAATCTATTGTTATAGTAGTGTGAAATAATTATGCAAGGATTAAATTTCACTTTTACTAACCACTAGCAAGTGCCCTTGGTTTGGGATTGGATAATGCTAATGCTAATTAAGGCCATTGTTGAAATGGTAGGGTCTGAATTTCTATCCAATTAGTACCATTGTCATCCCACCAAAACCCACTGCTTAATATCTTAAGAAAAAGCCTTTGGGAATATGCAACCACAATTTTATGATTGGTTTCCATCAACAAATCTTCATTAGCTGCAAACTACTACTTTATGTACATCTTTCACCTACAAAGCTTTTAATAGAGTTCTAAGTTGAAGCTTACAAATTGATTCTAGGCATATATATAGCGTTGCATTATGCTAGGGATTTTCAGAATGACAAGAACACTACACATACTTGCAAGGGAACAATGGGTCTCAAAGGTTGGACAAGGATTCCTAAAATAACTAATTGTTATGATGCAATAGAATGTAATCTTGTTACAATTTGAACTTTTTGAAGGCCCTTTGTGATTTTGGTAACTTAAGCCCAACAAAAAGCATTGGCTCTGAAGCCCTCATACTACACATCTTGAAGACCATGAATGTTTAGTGCAATTGGTAAAACACCTCATGCATATGGTTCGTGGCAAGAGATGAAAATGACACTAAAAAATCTAGCAAGCCTTGGACCAACATTCCCATTTGATAATGGTCCATTAGAAGCATTCATTCCTGGAGGGTTCAAATCCTTTGCTCCTTTTGGTGTTGAAAGTTTGACCCTTGGCATTGTTGGAGGTGAAGTCAAGTATTGAACATTTGGTGATAAAGGTGTTTGATATATGTGATTTGGATATTAGTAGGTTGCCTGAGGACCATAGAGCTGACCATCAATTCCAATCATAGGTCCAACAATCCCTAAAGAGTATGGATTATAAGGCTACTCTGAAGGATACCCAAACCCAGTGGCTTGGAGAAAGACTAAGCCATTATCACTGTAAACACCTTGAGCTACATCACAAAACTACAAAAACACTTGAATTGGTGAAACTCCAATCTTGTCAATGACAAAGCCCAAAAACACATGTGAGATGTGTTCATCATTTTTTTTACATCTAACACATGGAGCCAATGCATATAAGTATCAAGCAAAAGTACATTATTTACCTTATTTTGTTACCAACAAAAGAGATTTAGTGTACAAAGAGGGGGAGGGGAAGGGGCTTTTGGAACAAGTAACATACATGGGATTGAAGTTCCCCAACATCAACACTTGCATATGAGGATAGTCATCCCATTCACTTGCCATTTAGAACTCAGAGAAAGAAACCCACAAAAAGAATGGGAATCTATAATGAAGGAAAGGATGCACATGAAAAAAAATTTCCAATGTAGTAAAGTCCATGGCAAAAAAATAGCAACTACTTATGAAATTTGAGGGTTTGAAGTTGCAAAAAGGAGGGGGGAAGCAAGGGGGCTGCTAGGGGAATTTTCACCACCATGAGCATAGTCATAGACGTAAGTAGAAATATAGCCATTAATGTAGTACATGCATGCATCCATGGATCCTTCCTGCAAGTAGCATCAATGCTTGCAGCATTGCCATTCCCATCTAATGTTGATGCATATTGGCTCCCATTTGAAGAAATCCCATCTTGGCTAGTAGGTAGCACCTAAATTTACACACTTATAGCTCATTAAAACCTTAAATTGTAGTCCTGACCTAGGAATAGAGGAAAAACACAAACTTGCTCATATTGGAAAATGGCAAAATCCCATAATGCAACAACCCTAGGAAACTAATTTGTGTGCTTTGGAACAACAACACAATGATCAATGTTTTTGCACATGCTAAAAGGTGTAATCTTTATGTTGTTCAAAACACTAAATCCAATTCCAACCCATGTTTCTTTAGATGTCCAAAAAACTTGTTATGGTTTGTGAATATCATGAAAGTAGCATGTTACTGCTCCTAATTATAGGAATACAAAATTTACTACACATAACGATGTAGGTACTTCAGAAGTGGCAATGTCAACACCACTAGCTTGAATGATTTGTGTGTTGTCCATATTCAAAGTTTAGAAAAGTTCACTAACATTTGAAAATGGGTAATCAATGTTAAGAAAATAAATAGTAGCAATAGTCTAAGTTGTGATACTATTAGAGAGTAGAAGCAAGCTCAAAAAGAAGAAGATAGTTCATGGTTTGTACCTTTTTTTTCAATCTTGTCAAAGAGAAAATCTTTCACAGACCCAACTTTATTGCTATTGCAAAAGCTTCAAGGAGATTGATCAATCATCAAGGAAAGCACTTCCATCCAAAGTGACACTCATTCCCCTCACCACTCCCTCTATTCTAGTGATGATGATTTTCATTGGATGCAATGTGGCATGTGGCATGGGTAAAAATCCTTTAATGCAATGTGGCATGGGTGAAAATCATCATAAGAATTTTTTCTCAAATTTAGCAAATCTAATTCTTTTGTCAAATTGATTCAACCTCACATGTACATGGAGGATCACAGAACTTGGGGCACCCAATGCGTGGGTCAAAAGGCCAATTCTTGTTGACAAAAATCAACTTGTCAAGGTTTTCTATTTGAAGGCAACATTTGCAAAGTGCAAGGAGAATGCCAATAATAAAAAAATTCGCTCGATTTCAATATGGATAATTGGGATGCCTAAGATTAGTCTTACCAAGCTAGCAATTGTTGGAAACTTATGTTCTTTGATTTACCACCAAGTTATAGCACATTTGTAAATGTTTGCATCAACTAGATATTGATGATAGCCATATAGCTCTCTTCCAAAAATCTTTGTCCATTTGTGTGCAGTTGTGTTAATGGTGTGAAATAGATTTTTGAAATTTCCACCATTTGGGGATTTAAATGTTTGAGGTTTTTCAACAAATGGTAGTGATGACTTATAGACTTGCATTGTCAAAGGCAACAACACATGTTCATCATATGCATCAATTAGAATTGTTGTATTTTCATGACCCATATAAGTGCTCACAAGACACATGGACTTAAATCTAAGATTTAACATTAATGCAAAAATATTGTGACATGTGAAAAAGAGAGGAAAAGGTCTAGGACATCTAACACCTATTGTTTCATGCGATGAACAAACATTTCCAATTATTGATAAAAAAAATAGAAGCTTCTAGGTTCACCAAGCTATCAAGAATAATCACAAATGCAAGGTCTTGGTGAAACTCACAATATGTAGAAAATAATGTATTGTAAGGCATTTCCAGGAAGTTAGTGCCCTTAATTTTGGTTCAAAACACTTGACTAGTTGTGTAATAGGACTCAAAACCTTCACAATAACTTCACAAACTACCCAAGTCCCAAGAGAAGGTTTGTGACTTTGTAAAGCCATTGTTTGTTTATTGTAGCATAAGGCATAGCACCCCGGAAGGTTAATGCATCTTGGAAGAATAAGACTTGGCTTGCAAACCTACAAGCAACAAAAAAAAAGACACAAAAGGGCGAAAAGATCCTTGGGTGGTACCGCTAAGAACATCACGCCTTGATTTTCTTGGACTCATCAAATTTTGAAAAATCATAAGAAACACTTAAATTAATATTTTCATACTTTTTTTAATGAGTACATTTATTAGGTTCCATAGACTTGAAAAATTTCAACAATATCAAGAATATTGTGTATAAAGGGTGAAAGCATGTTAAGGCGTTGTAATTATAGATGTACTTATAGTATTAAAAGTCCCTTACACCAATATGATTTTGCTTTCAATTAAATGACTAAGACGTTAAAACACATCCATGTTGAGTGTAACCTCATTTGTACCATGTTGACTTGGATTTGCAATGAAATTTACATTGATTTACCTACATGAATGCATAATTTGGAGCCCCAAACCAAATTCATCACTAGTACAAAATGTGCGTGCAATTCATTAGTACCCGTTCACTAGACCAATGAATTCATTGTTTCTTCACTAGTCCTTGTTCATTACAACTAGTGAATTCATTTAAAATCCAATGAAATCACTTGGCGTACAGGGACACCTTTTGTAGTAGTTCATTATGAAAATTTCAAGCTATTAAGTTGTTCATTGTACTTATGCATCCTTTTTCAATGAATCTAGATACATTTTTTTGGATCATGACTTAAGCCATGTCAAAGTTTGGGTTAATTTGGTGTAAATGTTAATACACAAATTTTTTCAAACAAAATTTAGTCTATTATGCTTATGAGTTGAAAATGTCATTTCAACCAACAAATTTGAAGTTTTTAAAAATCTAACAACATGATTCCTTCAAGCATAGTTATAAGAACATTTCATTTTCACACTTCTAATGGAAAATATTGATTTTTGATGTATTCCTTCAATGGACATTTTTTTTAATACTTGATTTTTGTTGAGTCATCCCAAATTAATATGATGTTTCATAAGCATGTTTAAAATTTTTCTTTCATACATTAAGATGTCTTGGTTAGTGGAAAATAATATTTTTTTAAGAACATTAATTTTTTATAATACTAACTCCATGTGATGTGGTAAGTTATATTCAGGGAAATTCATTGATAAGAAAAGAATACAATCAAAGTACAATATGATTGTATCCAAATTCAAAATGTTTTTAGAAATAAAAAAGTATGTTCATAATAATTATGATTTTATCATTTAATTTACATTATATTTTTATATCATTTTGGCATTGAATACTTTGTTAATAATAGTATGGAAAACTATCATTTGGGATAGTACTTTGCCTCCCCCAATTATGTTTTCATATATTTTGATGTTCCTAATTGTCACATTTATAAAAGTTTCAGAAATGTCACATTAGTTATTTTCCTTAAACTTTTTGGTTAGGAACACAAATTTGAAACATGAGTTGATAATTTTATTGGGAACTTTTTTCTAAGGTAATTTGGAAGTCATTTAAATTTTTAGGTTTTTATTAAGAAGTTAATTGAGGAAGTATAATCTAGTTATGCATTTCCAAAATTAAGGCTATCAATTTTTGAAGGGGCAGTTTTAATTAAGAATACAAATTTTTAACAATTTTCAAAAAAATTAATTACAAAATAAACTTCAAGTCATATATTAGTGCATGCAATTGATAAATATGAAAAATAGAATTATAGTTGTGAAAACATTTAAAGTAAAATGCCTAAACAAATGACTTAACCATTTTTGGTTCTTTAACCATTCCTTGAGGTGGTTCCTAGTGGTATCACCCAAGGATGCTTTCACCCAAAAGCCCTTATTATAAATTCAAGATGCAAGACAACACGAAAACACAAAAACAAATAAAAGAAAAAAAAGAAAAAAAGAATACAAACAAAGAAATTGAGCAATTTTTTTATAAAAAAAGGGCAAGAAACATGCCTAGTCTTCACTACTGTGTTTAATTTTTTGGGTTTCAATCTAAAATCTATGCATGCTTGCTCCCAAGCTTGCCTTCCTTTCTCAAATTTTTTTGGTTGAATAATACACTTTTGGAATATGTTAACTTGCACACTTTTTATAGACATAGTGGGTAATCCTTGAGCCATTTTTTCATTTGTTGTTACATATTAGCAAACCTTGGATAAAGCATGTCCAAAGCAAGAACCATGAAATGGTTCTAGCATGCCCAAAGTCTTACACAACACCACAAAAGTAAGAACTATTGCATAAGATTGCATATTAACCCCCTCATCCTTCACATATGCAAGAATCTTATTAGTGAGGGAAAACTTGTCAAGAAGTTCCTGTAGTTTGGGAGCCATGGCTGCACCACTAGTGGTAGTGACTTCAAATAAATCAATTGTCACATGCTTAAGCTCCTAGTTGCTAAACAAAAAGTTGACAACCACATTAAACACATCATGTGCTCCTATAAACATCCACAAATCAAAAGTGCATGTGGCAAACATGCAATTAGTTAGTGTAGGTTACACATATGTAACCAAAGTCTTTTCCACCAAGGTGGGTAGAAATTCTTCCACAAAAACCTTTTTTGATCAGAAGACCACCCTTGGGCATAACTTGTAAACCATATGATGCAACCAAATAGATTCAACTATCCTCATGGGCAAAAAACCTTTTTAAATGACATATAACATTACACCTTCTAGGAATCTAACCTTTGTATCATTATTATTTTTTAATTTGTTTGTGGGTGAAAAGAATCTAGAGATTGTATTTAGGGTAATACATGGGTGTTTAGTGGTTAATTGACGTTCAAATGTAGGTTTAGGCTATTTATTAATTTCTTCCACATACCTCCTTTACAAGTTGTTATGTTCCACCTCAATGTGTTTATTCGTGGCAAGTATGCCATTGGATTTGTGGTAAGCTATGAACCTTTTTTGACTTCTAGTGTGTAGGGTTAGGATTTTAGGACCAATTGTTTGGTGGTGATAAATAATATAATGCATGATTTGGTTTTGGGTAAGATGAATAGGTTGGTTATTATTCATTTAATAAAAAGCCCATGTGACCAAGTTGTAACTATGTGGCTTCCATGTTGCACATTATTTCTTCAAATCCTTCAATTATTTCTCTAGGACAAGATGTTCCTTAGTTGTATGTTTTGCAACCTTAGCACCTTTAGTAGCCTCACCTTCCATGTTGTTGCTAATAGAACTTGCAAAAATAGTGTGTGAAGTATTGAAAACAAGATATGCAATCAAATCATTTGAAACTCCATGATGTAAACAAAAAAGTTAGGTAGATAATTCATTATTAGAAAACATGTGGTTAGACCATTTTGCAAACCACTCATTTTGCAATGGTACCATTATAGTAGGTTTCCAATAGGCTTGGTGATTTAGTGGTTGGTCCCTAGTGGGATAAAGAAACCATTGAATAGGTGATTAAGTGGTTTGTTTCAAAATAATAATAATTTGGTGGTTTTTTTAGGGTGCTTAGGTAACATGTGTATAATTAAAGGTTTTATGGGTGGTTTTGTGCAATGGTCATTAAGGTGACTAGTCAAATGTTAACCTTAATTGATTGGTCAAACATAACTTTGATTGGTCAAATGTCATGTGGCATTTAGACATTGGCCACCCATTTTTATGCCACGTGGCATTTAGACATTGGTCACCCAAGTTAGGCCACATGGCATTTAAATAATTGGCCTCTTAGGTTTGCCCATGTGGCATTTAAACATTGGCCACTTAGGCTAAGCAACATGGCATTTAAACAATAGCCACTTAAATTATGCCATGTGGCTAAAACCTATATGACCTAGGTTCAACCTAAATTAGGCTTAAAATTAAGTACCTAGGTTTAAGAACCTAAAGTTTAAGCCTAAACACCTAAACATAAACCTAGGAACCTAAAACCTAAGCAACTAGGTTTAGGCAACCTAGGCCTACCCTAAAAGCCTACATTATGTTTTTTCCTAAGTTGTATTTAAAGCTAGGCCATTAGACTAGGCCTAGATATATGTCACCTAAGTAGGTAGGAATAGGTAGGTAAGTAAATAAGATGTTATTTATTTTTTGTGACAAGTTTTTATTATTGGCTCATCACAAGTAATATTTGCACTTTGAACATATTTAGTGCATGTATTAGGTGTAGACTATTATTTTTTTTTATTTAGTTGTATAATTTACAAGGTGAACTTGTTAACATAGGATATGGGATAAATTTATAACCATTAGAAGAAATCATGATTTTTCAAGAGGTTCAACATTGACCAAAAGGATGTTCACTTTGACTAAAAAATGGGGCATGAAAGATACATGGTTCTTTTGGTTGATTTTTTTGATTGAAGTGACCATTTTGACCAAGTGTTAAATCATACATCTAATCAAGAAGGACAAATTTTTAAAATGGTCCATCAAGAATCTCATGGCTTAATCAAATTGGCCATACTAAATGGCCATGTTTAGTCAAATTGGCCATATTAATTTGGTTATGCCTATTAAATTACCTACCTATTTATTTACCTAATACATATTTACTTAAATATGTCTTACCTCCCTACCTACCATCTACCTACTTATGTCTTACTTGCCTACTGTTATTTATTTACTATTTATCAAAATTATTTATTTATTTACCTACCTAGTATCTATCTACATACCTACTTATAGTTTACATAAGTAGATATGAACATTAAAAAACATAGGCATGCAGGCATGTGTACTTACTTAGTTACCTAGATAGGTACCTATTAACCTACTTATGAAAAAAGTTGAAGTTCAAATGTTATTATACACATTGACAAAATATTTCATGGAAATTCATTGATGCATGTTAAATCTAATTGATATCATATTTTTTACAAAGTGATGGGGTGGTTTGATGGCAAGACATTGGTGTGGAACTAAGGAGACCAAGGTTCAATTCCTTTTACCAACATATACTATGTGGAATATGTATGTTTGTATATATACCTTATACATGTGCGTAAATGTATACATAGGTGGGTTGTGGATAGGTAGGTAGGAGGCCATGGTGGGTGGGTATGTAGGTAGGTGCTTATTAATTATTAATTATTTACATTTTTATATTTACAAATTGAACTATTTTTAAAATAATTTTTTTGGTTACCCAAATTTTTGTTTGATTTGACTAGTCAAAAAAACCATTTTATGGTTAGTCAAAAAATCATTAGTCAAGTTGGACATGTTCAAATCGACTTGTCCAATATGACTAAGTGATCAAATTAACCAAATGTCAAAATGATTAGTTTTTTGTTTAATTTTCTAATCAAATAAATTGTGATTTCTTGCAGTGAACATTGTTTCAGGCCATCCTTTGTCCCATACAAAAGTACCCAACTTTGACCATTATTATTTTTTTCATATTTTTCCAAATGAAAATAAATAAATATCGTTTAAAGAGAATTTTCCAAGACCTACATAGCTTTAAAAATAAAAACCAAAAATCAAATATTTTGATTGAAAATGCATTTGAATCTTTACTATTTTATACATTTGAATAATAATGATATCTTGAAGATTTTTTTATTTTTATTTTTTCATAAAACGATTTGTAAATAAATATATTTAAAATAAACATGGATTTTATTTATGATATTTCCCCACCTTTTAAAAGTATAATGAATCAATAAAAATTGTATAAATGTTGTGTTATATTTATTTATAACTATAAAAAATAATTTTTACATAAAATATGTTATTTGTGAAAGATATAATATTATTTTAAAAATTTAAAATTTTTATACAAAGTATTAAAATGATTAAAATATCATAATTATTAATTTGTGCACATACATTTTTTAATCTCATAGTTTTTATCAAAATTTATTGTGAGTAGTAAATTTTAATCTCTTAATTCATTAAATGTGATTAACATAAATTATTATAAAACTCCAAGTTGTATGACCAAATATTTAGATAAATGAATAAAGATCAAATTATATATATTTTGCTACCCATGACATGGAAACATGAAAAGAATATAATTTTGGGGCATGTGTATTTCTTTTCAATTTTTTTGAATATCATTAATAAGAATATATTTCATTATTTAATGTCAAAAAAATCAAAGAAGATATTCATTTAATTAAACCTTTGAGCAAAAGTCCCAACTTGAATGTTTTTATTATGTTCTAGGCATCAATTTTTTTTAAAAAAATTGTGGTTTCAGAAACTTTGGTAATTTGTTTCCCATTTCTTGGGAATTTTTAAAAATGAAAAGTATTCCCCCAAATTTGTTTTTAACCACTATCAAAAAATTCACATTAAATAATTAATGATTGTAAAGCAAAAGTTCTAGAAATTATAAGGTATTAGTTATTTATTTGTGCACTAATTATGTGTTTGATCATCTACAAGCTTATAATGTGCTTACTAGGTATATATGTATGTCTACCTTCTAATTATGTTCCTTTTTAATTCACAATTCTTTAACGTTTCAAATTATATATTATTAAATAATTATATGATGTTCATGAATAAGATTTTTAGTCACATAGTCCTATCCATGAAGACTTTTAGTCATGTCATCATATCCATGGTTACAAAAATATGACTAAGCACAAAAACATGGCATATATGATTGTATGACTAAAAAATGGTCATTGGTCATATTTTTCCTAGTCATACATGACCTAGCTATAGGCTACAATAAACATGCTTTGAATACATATATCCTATTCTACCTAACCTAAATATAGATTGATTACCTTAACCTAGGTATAACTTAAGTACGTTTAATTAGATCACACCTATGTTAAGTTAACAAAGCATGATTTAAAAATTCTTAATTTAGCCTAGTTATACTTCTACCTATATCTACTTACTATTCATTTCTATATGTTACCCTGTGGTTATGTCAAACTTAAGTACAAACATGTAGCATTTAAACATTCAGCACCCAAGCTAAGCCACATCGCATTTAACTTACATGGTGGCTACCTACCTACCTACCTACCTACCTTCCTTGCAAGGTGGTTAACCTTGTGCACAATGCCTAGAATGACCTCTAGGAAAAACCACCCAAGTGGCTTGAAAAGTGGATTGGAAAATTTTTAACCATCCCCAAAGGCATTTCATGTAGAAACTTCCTAAACCACCATTGCTTCCCATTACACAACCACTTTGGTGAGTCTAATGGGATTTGCCCATTCAACAAAATCATGAATGGTTTGTGTCATGTGAAGACCACCCAAAATCGAATTGGGTGGTTGGTTGTAATGGTTTGTCCACACATTTTTTTGGAGTGATTAGAAGCACAAAATAAAGTAATTTGAATGTTTGAAA
>Ga0209611_10006876_pt1 | contig 18425 bp, 11 predicted proteins | sample S1TSphgellanicum_3_FD_187693 | JGI IMG/M metagenome (GOLD analysis project Ga0209611, IMG submission 187693) | Host-associated microbial communities from peat moss isolated from Minnesota, USA - S1T2_Fc - Sphagnum magellanicum MG (SPAdes) (version 2) | ecosystem: Host-associated > Plants > Peat... | reverse complement strand
GGGTTTTTTCTACTAGTGTTATCCATAATAAATCACTTTTATAAATAATTATAAATGATTATGTTTATTAAATCTAAGTGACACTAAATAATTATTGTTATAACATAGATTTGTATATTATATAATTTATATTTTTATGTTAGAAGTAATTAATTAATCAAATTAATGTGACATTACTTTAAAATCATTGTAATTACTTCAGATAAGAATTAATTAGTATGTGCAGAATTGTTTTGTAATTGAACATAATTATTCACACTCTTTAATTTATAACTTCAAACTTAAATTAAAAATTTGGAAAAATTATAGTGTAATTAAAATAATTATTTTACTGATTTTAATTTCACGAATTATTATATAATAATATTATCTTCAAAAATTCTATGATTAATCATTTATGATAAATATTTTATAGTAATTTTATAGTAATTATGAAAATTAATGTTATGTTTAACAAATTATTGTATTTATAGTTAATAATTACCCAAAAAAAATTATTTGACCTATAATAATTTTTACAACAATATGTAATTATATAATAAGTAATGTAATTAGTTGAATAATAATTTTTTAAAAATTCATGTAAGAATTTACTTTCGAATAACAATTGTTAATTAATTACTTATAATTTTTAAAAAATTTTAAACATTTAATTTTAAAATTATAGTCATTAATTTAGTTTTACATTAAATATATTATATATAATTCGATCATATTCTAAAAAAGTACTAAAATATTTTTAAATAATTTAATTAATTAATTAATTATGAGTTATATATTATAACATGTGAATAACTAGATAGCTAATTTATTAATATTAAGAAGTTATTGCTTATTTAAGTAATTGATAATGAATATTGAATATTTGTAATGTATAGTTCATAATTTAAATATATGTAAATTTAATCATTATTAACTTAATGATTATCTAATTATTTAGTATTTAAATTGTTTTAAAATCTAAAAACTAAGAAGGTAAGGGATGAAAAAAGTTTTGGAATTACAACTTAGTTTGTAAAGAAGTTGCAACTTCAAAACTTATCCCATATTATTTGTTCTTCATTCCTATTTTGAACATTATATAAACAAGGGGGGTGTGGCCATCCAATTTCACATTAAAAAATTTCTGCACATGGGATGAGCCAACCAAAGGTTCAACCCAAAAAATAAAATAAAATAATGCACAATTCTAAAATACTTACTTCGCCAACCTACTTATCTTATCTACCTAGGTAGGTACCTAGTTTGACGTACCCATCTAGGTCGACCTATGTACTTACCTATTTAAGTACCTACTTATATGAGTAAGTATTTAGCCTAAGAAGGTAAAACCTACCTACTTACCTTTTTTACCTAGGTAGGTAGGTAGGTAGGTAAGGATTATAGGCACCTATTTATGTACCTATCAACCTAATATTAATATTTTTTTATTTTTTAATGCCACATGGCATATTTACATTGGAACACGTGTCATAATATAAAATCATCCAAGTATTTGAATTGAACGTCCTAGATTATTTCAAAATAATAATAATAATTTTATTTTAAAAATCAAATATTAAAACATGTCGCAACACATGATTTGCCTTCAATTATGACCAAAATAGTTGCATCTTAGTCGCATGTGACAATACGTATACAATGGAGTCAAAGTATGAAATGTATTTGTTGACTTTTTCTTTCATACAATACCTTTGTCATTTATGACTAGTTTATCACATGCAACTTGTCTTAGGCGACTAAAAGGATTTTAGTTGCAAAATGTCTCTTGCAACTAAAATTTAGTTGCAAAGAGTAATTGAAAATACATGTTTTTCTTCTAGTGGAATGGAAAGATGAGTTAAAAAATGCTTGTGAGATTTGAAGGTTGAACTTTCATTTTGATTCCTACTTATTCTTCTACAAGCATTCAATACTAAAAATGAATGTCTTAAAGGAAAAATCTCATCCTATTACTATATTCCCACTTTAAAATCCCATGTCCATACTAATGGTGAACTTTGATATTGAGCTTTCACGTTTATAGATGATGGGAACAAGTCTTGAGGGAGTGAAGTGACAATAGAAACCCCTTGTAGATCATTAGCATCCAATGAAAACACTTGGTTAGTTTGGGTGGTTACTGAATTGGATTTTCTCTTGAATGGATGATTATTCCTCCCATATTGTTGAATTATGAATTTTTTTCCAAATTCTATGGTTCAATTTCATTAAGGTCATTAGCATGACATTTTTTCATTACCATGTGACAAAAATTTGCCACAAAAAAAACATCAATCGTAAGCAAAGCCAAACATTTGATCCTTAATTATAAGTTTATCATGACAAATAAAAAAGTATTTTTTAAAAATCCTTTGGATTGAGGTCATGATTTTTGCACATGTCTTTTTCTTCAAGACCTTTAAAAATGGGGAAAAATTAGCTTAAACTAGAGCTCGTTTCTAATCCATTTTATTAGAATTGGTTTTTATGGGGAACATTTCATGCAATGATTTGGTTATCTAGGAAATAACTAGGTTAGATGTCTTATTCAAGTGACAATACACCTAATTTTGTGAATAACTACATTGTCACATCTTTTTTGCTCTCGAACAAGCCATGGTAAAACCCATTATAAGCTTAAATAATGACATATCACCTTACCAAGCTCCATGCTTTTCCTTTGTGGAAAAGGTTAGGCTTGTTGAATTAATTGCATCATTATGAAAATTTTGTAGACTTTTTCAAACTTCAATTCATGTAGCTTAGATCAACTCTATTAATGCATTGTATTTGGGGCAAAAATATTATAATTTATCACATTCAAATTTAGTGTTAAACTTTTGCCTTTATCCCATCGATAAAGTATAAACATTGAACAATATATATCAAAGGAACATTTAGATGACATACATAGGCCAATCATTATGCTTGACCAATTGGAAGTAGACATTTTTGCGTTTAAATTCAATGATTTTTGAAAGTCCTATTTAATAGACACATTTTGGTTATTATTATGAGTGTACAATGATCATTGGAAGATTTTAAAATCATATAATGTGATTAAAAAAGTGACACAATCTATCACCCTGAAGCTTAATATTCTAGTTTGGTTCCACTCAATTACCTTAAGCTTGATTTACTTAAGGCACTTTTGGCAATCTACTAATTTCCAATAATATTACCCATCCAAGTACTCTTGTGTCATTCCTTTATGCAAAGATTATGCATTCACTTGGGTGGACAAGAATAATGGTCAAAATAGTTGGAACCTTGTGATGAGAAATAAGCGATTCTAGAATCTCACAATTCAAACACATGGATAAAAACTTTGTAATTATAAATAGCTTATAAGGTTTGAATTTAAAGCTCTAAATGTTGGTGACTCAAGGAGAGGAATATGATTTGAAACTTCATTTATTGCGAATATTTATTCTAATTAATTTGTTAGGTATTTGATGTTTTCCCATTTTTTGTGCATACTTTAGTTTAGATGCAATTTTTTGTTTTATTGAATAATCTATCCATTATGTATGTATGTATTCAGTAATATTATTGTCATATATATTACAAATAACTTAATTTGAAGTGCAAGTCCAATTTTTAAAAATTAAATGAAAATAGTGGAAATTATACCATGCCATGGGCTTCATGTATTTAATACACCTTTATCACATTCTGTTCAATTTCATAAGGGTGGTATATTATATAATGCTAATTTAAAAGGGAAAAAAATAAAAAGATTCATTACATAAGCATTTGAGTAGGCAAAGTCAAATCAAATTTCAAACAATTTTCAATGCAACATGTATAGATGGGTCGATAATTATACATTGCAACAATTACCAATAACCATGACTTTTTTGGAAAACCACCTTTATCGAGCAATATTTTGACTAATGTCTTTGGCATTTGAAAGTGCTTGTTATTAACCCCTACAAGCTTTGAACTAATCTTCATTGACCTCTTCCACTTTTTCTTCTTGTTATCACTTCAGGCTTTGAATGAATATTTCTTATGTTTTTCACTTCTCTTTGGCCATATGATTGATGTTTGACAACAATTTTGTGTGAATCACCTAAATTGAAACATCCCCTATAACTTACTTAGGTTTGCATCATCCATGACCTCTTAACACATCTTTGATTCATTGTGAGAGCCCAAAACATGCCGATGAATGGCACATTTAATCCTTGGATTCTTCAAGAGGCCATTATTAAGTTGATACACTAGTTCAACTCAATGCTTTAATTCATGTTGGGATGTGAAATATGATGTGGATATGCCAAGTACAAACTAAGGCAAGGTTGTAAAAACCAAGGATTTTGATAGAATCAATGCATTTGAGTTCGATTAATAACTTCAAGATATATGTTGCATTTTATCTGGTCTACCAAGACAAACTATTTCACATACAAATGAACCTACAATTTTCATATCTTTCATAAACTCATGGAAATGAGTTTAAAAAATTCATATTGCATATCACCCATAACTCAAATTGAAACTTGAAATATGAGTTCTCACTAACACATTGCAATAACTTTTGATTTGCTTTCCTTCAAGCTCCTTACAAAAGAAAAGGAATGCCTACTAAATTTTCTAAGGTAATTCTACTAGGCAACTAATTACAATAAGCATGGAGATAACCACTACTAGAGCAAATCCAAAATTTTGTTGAGCCATGTCTTTAGGCAAAGATTAAGCTTATTCGCTTGGGTCTACACATCACATTGACATAGAAGTAGCTTGCACCTCATCAACATAAATAGGTGTTCCTCATGCACATAGGTATATAGAATACTTAGAACCAATTGAAAAGGCTACACTTTTGACTTAAAAGTTATGAAGTAAATAACTTGGGGTGAGGCAAATGATTTGATATTCCATGTATTTGAAAGCTCTACTCCATTTGTAGGTATGCATTTTTATTCTTATGTTAAAAGAATAGAAATTGGTGTGTATGACACAAATGACGTGACCTGAAGTGAAATTATGATTTAGAGCATAACTGGCAAGCATAAATTGATGCAAAAAAGACAGTACATGATCCAACAAATTGCATCTTACTGCAAGGGAATTTAACAATGTGTGCAAAGACTTTTTGTCTATGATTCAAGACAATAGCAATCACTTGGAAGACTAGCAACATCTGGGAGCGCTGTGATCATCTAACCCACATCCATGATTGAATCAAAAGAATCCCTCTCTCCCATCAGTTGTACAGCTCAAAATTTCTGGCCTTTTTCGGGGGGCCTTTTTTGTCCTTTCAAAAGAGCCAAATTTGCTAAGAGGTTCCACAATGAGCCAACCCTTCCTCTATCTCAACAGCATAGAATGGAACCCAAAAAACAATGCAGCAAAAATGCAGTTGAATTATCTACAAAACTGGGTGACTAGGTTACCTCTTTTCTTTAGCATACAAAATCACGATCGCTTCCAAGCAAAGGATGGACGGATGCAGGAGCTGAAAGGCTAGCTACTGTCAGGAGTGCTCCTCACCACCACCACCACCACCAGTTTTTCTGTACATGGGAAGAATGCTAACAAAACACTTTGATGTATATTATAATTGCAGAATCCAGCTACTCAACATCACCACCATTGAAAGAGATAGAGTGCATAGAGAAGCTCTGTGGAATGGTGCCACATCAGACGTTGAGGACGAAGAAGTTGTTGGCTGCAACCCAATAAAAAATTGGCAGGTACCCGTTGATGGATTTGTGGTGGTGACTTCTGCAAGACCCTGGAAATTGCATGCCCCAGTATCCTGGTCATTGTATTGATAGTAGTTGTTGAACGCATATGACGCATTGCCCTCAAGTGTGAGACTGCTACATGAACCACCTGGGTAAGTAGCTGTACAATCTCCATGGTCACATGCGTAGTCAAGATTTGCTTGCAATTGCGTCAAATCCGTATTTGGGTTTATCACACACCACTGCATTGGCAGGTAAGGTACATTCTTTGCAGCAACCAGGCTTGAGTTGACACCATTCACAACACCACCTGCAGGGTAAAAACAACAGAATCAAGGTGCTGCTGCAAAAGGCAGGCAGTTCTCTGAAACCCCAAAAGTAGGATTCAAGGAAAACAGATGATTCCAAGAACATTCAGAGTTTGAAGATTATTATTCTGGTGAGAGGAAATCCTCTTGACCTAATACTCTGTAACTTTTGCTGTGACATTAATATTCTACAACTTAGGGTAAAGACAAAATCGTTGCTGCTCCTTGTCTGCAAAGAATGAATAGATAAAGAAATTCCCAACTTGAAAACATGCCAGAATTTTGTGCACAAAATATGAAGTATACCTGAAAGATCAAGTGTGTACTTGATGGATCCATCATAATTGAAAATACCCCAATGCCTCTCGAAGGCACCTGGTGCAATGGATTTTGCATCCTCATCGAGTAAGCTAAACAAGTAACCCTGGAGCACACCAGGTCTGAGTGGTGTGCCAGTGCCACTCAACATGTGATTGACAAGTTGTGACATAAAGCTTTGTGCAAACTGAATGTTGGCAGATGGAAACCCATCTGTAGGCCACCCAATCTCACCGACAATGATGGGTAGAGATGGAAATCCAGCAGTGGTGAGTGCTGTAACCAACCCATCATAGCTCGCATCAAAAACATTAGTATAAACATGTGTGCCGTCGACAATTGAGTTGGATGTTGAGTTGAAGAATGCATAAGGAAGCGGGAAATCAGGGGTCAAAACCAAGCTGAGAAATGGATACAAATTCACCATGAATGGTGCTCCTGTGTTGTTGAGAAATTGCGAAATCTGTACCATGAGAGTAGCAATATCTGCTCGCCATGTTGCTTGTGATGGGAGATATGGTGGTGATGTGCTAATCACATCTGCATTGCAAGGGATGGTTGCTTTGATGTCATTGCCATGTCCTGCATTTGCCAATGCTGCTTGCACATTTTGTAGAGCTGGAAGCGCAACATCTTCATATATACCATTGTAGCTAGTCAAGAAAGGCTCATTCCCTACTGCAACCCACCTGCCAAATGGGTAGTTACCAAAAAGAAAAAGGCAGCAAATTGTTGAGAAAATGTCCCACCAGATTCAAAAAGACAAGATGTGAAGGTCCACACAAATGTGAAGAATTTCTGGGACAAAAGTTTTGGGTAATGGGTAGTTACCAATTTTGATTTATTTTTGTTGAGAAAATGTCCATCAGATTCAAAAACAGAAGATGTGAAGCTCCACACAAGTGTGAAGAATTTTTGTGACAGAAGTGTTGGGAGTAGATTTTCATGTGAGAGAGAGAGAGAGAGAGAATATTTGTTTGTTTTGTGTACCCTACTTGATGTTGACGCCGTTGTTGTTGGAGGCGAGGTATTGGGTGACATTGTCTCGTACCCAAGCAGCAGCAGCAGCAGAATCGGCGGCAAGTGAGCTGAGTTCATCATTGGAAGCTGCAACCATGACCTCGATGTTGGTGCCGGCCATGGATTTGATCACATCCGGATTGGCATCAAACAGTTTGACTCTCGTGATCTGGTTGTCTTGTAGCATTTTCACCACAATGCTGTTTGGCAAAGGATTGAAAGCCACAGTCCCCCAGTTCACGCCCAATGTAGTAGCTTCTACTACTCCATGTTCATGTACGACAACTCCCAAGCTCCACATCAACAACAAGGTCAGCAGTCCTGCAAACTCCCGCCTTCTACTCCCGGCCATGATTTGCTCCTGCTCTTACCTACTCTACAACCCCCACTCCCCACCCTCAAAAAAAAAAAAAAAAAACGAAAAACAGAAACAACCAAAACAACAAAACAACAAAACAAGCTCACTCACTACTCCCAAAAATCACTCACCTACAAAATTCTAAGTGAATGCCAAAGGCTGTGATACTAGGAAAAGCTAGTCCAGACCCGAAACCAATTTTGTAGTTCACCCACCACTTCAATCTACCCAAAACAGAAAGCCAGCACAAAAGAAGACTAGACTTGAGCTTCTTCAACAAAAGGAAGGAAGGAAGGAAGGAAGAAAGGAAACTATCTTCCCCCCTTCCTTCTCCTCCTCCTCCACCTTATTCCCAAGTTTCCCAAAACTACTTCTTCAGGACACAGCCAACAAGCAAGCAAGCAAGCCACAGCAAAAACCAAGTGTGAAGCTTTCTTAGGCACCATGGATAACTTTTGATTTTTTAAAAATTGGCTTTTTCTTTTTTCCACACCCCCTTTTTCATCATTTTTAATTTTTTTAATTTAGGCTATTTTTAATTTATTTTTCTCCTTTCTCAGTGGTAGAGAAAGACACAATGGTTATTTTATTTTATTGTATTTTATTTTATTTTTCTTTTGGAAGCACATTGGCAGTTTTATTTTGTTTTGTTTTATTTTTGGAAGCACAACTTTATCTGACCCTACCTAACTAACTAGCCTGTTGGGAGCACTAATTAATTGGCTATAGACTAATTTGGGTTGAAGAAGGCACTTCCCCCAATTAATATGGCTAATGAAAAAGAGGGTGATATAAGTTACTTACAACCAACCTCTACTTGTTGGAATGTCACTAGCTAATTGCTTTCTATGAGCTACTTGTAAGGCCTATATATATGCCAAGGGAAAATTGATGGATATGGATTTGTTTGTTCTCCAAACAACTTCTCCTTCCTTGGTGAAATAGAAAATTGTGAATTTAGTGAGTGATCTTCCTTTGTTCACACAATTAAGAAGAAGATGTACTCTAATTACAATTAAAATGATCATTTTAAAATTCAAATCTCTCTTGCACTTTAGTTCTAAAACTAAGAAACTCACCTCCATCAAATCTCACTCACCTTCAAGTGCTTTCCCAAAACAATTTCAAGAGTGCACTTCAATTTCCTTTTTAAAAATAAAATAAAAATTGTTGGGTTTTGATTTTTATTGAACTTTCAATGATAAAATTATTCAATAGTCAATAACTGTGAAGAACCACTGAACACTGGTTTTGTACTTTGTACCATGGTACCTGTGTAGGTGCTAGTTCACCCAACTTGGTGTAGGTGCTACCTATTAACCTAACCATCTACTAACTTACCTACCTACTAACCTATCTTAACAATTAACCTAAAATAAGGGTGACAACAGCTCACTCCTTACCATAGGGTGTTCTACTCCCTCCCATATGTTCTCAAATAGTAGGTTGTCTCTCTCTCCCTTGTTGTCTTTTGTTTTGCAAAGGATGCTTGATGATGATGATGATGATGATAAGTTGTAGCCTTCAGCTTGTTGTCATCTTTTTTTTGGTGGGTTTTTGAGAAATGATTTTTGAGATTTTTTTTTTGGGTTTACAAAAGGAGGCAAGTAGGAATGTGCCATGTATAAAAGGAGGCAACATCATTTGAGGGGGGGGCGGGAACATCATCACCATCATCAAGTGAACGACATCAAATTGAAATTAAGTGTTTTTTTTTCATGTTTTCTTTTTTGTTAGGGAGGATTTTTTTAAAATTTTTTTTGAGAGTAAATCTGAAATTGCAATATCTACATGTTTGTCTTGAATGCACATTGTTTGAGGGTACCAAGATGTAATACCTACATGATGATCTAAAATGCACATTATCTATGGAAAACTTAAATGCAATACATGCACTATGATGGACAATCCACATTGTCTATAGAGGTGAAAATGTAATACTTGCATGATGGTCTAAGAACCACACCATCTTTGGACGTGAAAATGCAATGCCTTCATGATGGTCTAAAAACCACATTGTCTATGGAACACAAAAATGCAATACCCACATGTCAATTTAAAAGCCACATTATTTGTGAGTGGCAAAAATGCAATAATTGCATTATGATTCTAAATCCACATTATTTATTGGAGGAAAAATGCAAAATCCATATGTCAAACATGGAACATTCCTAGTGCAAATTGATGACCTTCTTAAATCCATCCAACGACAACAAAATTGCCTAAATTAAAAGCAAAACAACAACAAATGTTTTTTTTAAATATTTTTGAAATTATATCGTTGATGGAAAATGATGATGCCATGTTCAAGGATCCTTAATAATCATATAAACATATAAAAATGGAAAAAAAGAGTTTTATAACAATTAATTATGCTCTAAATTTGAAAGTTAATCAAATGAAAAATACCAATGAATGGAAGAATTAACCTTACAATTTAAATCTAATTAAATAAATAAAAACATAAAATGTTTTAACGATAGATGTTGTAAAAACTAATACCCTAGTACCTTGGCCAATTTGACATTAATTATATTATTTTCAGAAATTTTGAAATTTCCAAAACTTATTTCTTTCAAACTAGAAAATATTGTGATGGATAATAGTGAATATTTAAGAATATTCCATTTTTTGAAATGAAAATTTCAAAATTAATTAATTATTCAACAAACATGTGTTGAAATGGCCAAAGTACAAATGCCAAAAAAAATAGTCTTTTAGGAGTGAATTATGATTAAAATTGAAAGTTAATGAAAAAAATATGAAATAAAAGGTTACATGTAATGTAGTCTTTCAAATTTGAAACCTTTTTCCGTTCACCTTCAAAAGAAATAAAAATGAGTTTTGTTGTACATTTGTGTATATGAAAATTTCCCCCCAAAATTCAACCTAAGATGGATTTTAATTAATATTAAAAAATGCCCAAAAACTCATAAATGTTGTTGTATTATTAATTTTAAATTTATCGAGCCTACAATTTACTTGAATTAGGTGCTATTATTGAATTAAATTAAGTACATCATGTATTAAATGGTCCAATGTGGAGGTGGAGGTGGAGGTTGAAAATTAATGTTGAAAGTTTTCTCACAATTGCAATACCCACATTTGGGGCTAAGGTAGTTTATTGTCATTATTTGTTTCAATAGGATTAAAATAATTATCTATGGGTTCTTTGCAATACCTACATAATTTCATTGATTGAAATCAACAACATGGAAGTGTTAAGTAAATACAACAATGGGCAAGAGTATAGGTTAGTACATAAGTTTTGACAAAAAATAAAGATTTAACCAATGAATATAAAGGTTTTGTCAAAAAGCAAAGGTTTAATTACAAAATAGAAAGGTTATGTTGAAAGGTAGAGGTTTAACTAGGGAATATAAAAGTTTTGCCAAGATATAAAAGTTTAATTAATAAGTAAAAAGGTTTTGTCAACATGTAGAGGTTAATCAAGAAGAGATGGAGGTTTTGTTTAGAGGTAACGGATTTGTCAAAAGGAAAAGGTTTAGTTAAGAAGATATAATGATGAAACATTTACAAGTTTCATTTAATAGAGCACCCAAAAAAGGGGGAAAGGAAGAACAAAGAAAAAAGACCCAAGTATGAGCTAAAAATGCAAAAACCCAAAGTGGGTCCCAAAGGGGCAAAGAAACAAATTATGTTCTAAAGCCCCCACTAGTTGCAAGAACATATCAAAAAAGGAAAGGAAAAAGGAACTTGAAAGTGTAATAAGTCGAAATGAACCTTCATTTTGCAACAACGGTGTGCCTCAAAATAGAAGTGGCTTGCGTTCCCTACAAGGCTACCAACATTTATTACCTATAGAAGGCAAATAAAATCACCAAAGGAAGGCCACCAATGCCTTTTGTCGACCATGCCATTCTAGCACATTAATGAAGAAAGTCATTCACTTGTTGGTGTAAACACACAAAAACTTATATTGCAAGGGAAAAAATGTGTTTGTAAGGTGCTAATTATGATAAAGACAATCTTTTGTTTGAATCGCCATTGTTGTGGCACCCCATGAGATGAAGTAGTTTGAAAAACTAGATCTATTCAGGTTGGGTTGGCAGTGACCACATCAACCATGATGCAAATGCCATCAATTAATAAAATGATGTCAATGTGTTGACAAGAAAATTGGAAGGAAGGTGGTGGAAGGAAATGGGTTTGTTCATGCAAAACATGAAACCCCACGTTTCTTGCAATGGAAGCAAAGGCATCTCAAACCACATTGTGGGATGTAGTCTGTTCCCCACCATGGGAGCAACGAAAAAGGTGAATCCTTACAAAATCTAAGAGCTAGCCATTGGCACAAATGCAATGAATCACCTCGAAAGTTAAAGGATGGGGGAGGGTTAACTTGGTGCACAACACAAAGGAGAAAACATCAAAGGTTAGATGAAAAGGTGAAATGATTAGGAGAATAAAAGCCAAACATTTACCCTTGAGCCCATGCAAGATTCAAACATGCATGGTGTGAATTAAAAACCATGTCAAAAATGATGTTAGGGAAAGACTAATCATGCAATTTATTTGAAATGTTTTCTTGAAATTGATCCCCTCTCAATAAACTGCATGAAAGGAGGAACACATGTCATTATGTTAGAAGGAAAGAACTTTCACACAAACTTCAAATGAGCTTAAAATGGGAATAAACCAAAACTATTTGCACCTATCGCTTCTAATAAGAATGAATGATGATCTTATAGGAATCTAATAATAATCATAGGTGCAACAAGGGCCCACTTCCCAAAATAGGTTGTCGATGAACTTTGTGGAAATGAAGTCGATCCCCCCACAAGAAATGGAAAGAGAAACTTGTTGTTGCACAAAAGGGACTTGTGGGAAATCCAAAGAGCTTAAGCTTAAGAGTTTCCCGAAAACTTGCAAGAAGGTCAAGTTGAAAGAAGCAAGTTGGCACTAAAAGCCCGATAAAAAAGGGAAGCGATAGAATAAATAAAAGGATTTTGGGGCAAAACACTAAGAGAGGATCCCAAAAGCAACTTGGACATCCCCTAATTTCGAAAGTGCCTTTGCATGACAAACATCTTTCGTCTAGCACTTCTTACAAAAAAGATGAAGAGAAACAAACAAACCCAAACATGACACCCAAAATCTTAATGTCGTCTAACAGGAAACAAAAATCAATGAGAGGAAAAGAACCAAGGGGCAAACCAAAAGGCAACCAAGTTGAATATTTTAAGGCTAGACCACAAGCCCCACAAAAATGAATTGAAAAACAAAATGGTCAAAATCAAAGTGAATGATAAAATGTTGAGCCAATGATTTGAAGGGTGTCTACAAAAGAATGGAAACCACAAGAGGGAGAAACCCTTATAGGACATCACAACACACAAAAATGGGCAAGCACGAAAAGAGGTCTAATGAGCAAATCGCCTTGGCACATGCCTTCCAAAGAATGGATGACTAATAGATCTCCTAAAAAGGAATGATGGTTAAAGAAAAAGGGAATTTGTTGGGCATAAAAGGATTGAGCAAAGGAGAAAAGTTGAGACAACTAACTTCCTACCATGTGAAGTTCTTGAAAGATGGCTCTCTTGGATATGCTATAAAAGGCATTTGCGACATCCATTTATAACATCACCCAATCAAGATGAACATCTAGAACAATTTGAGTGCAATGAACCATTGTTTTTGCACCCCCCTTGATTGCCATATTGAATTGATGAAACAACAAATGAACAAAAAAAAAATCATGAAACTATAGGCATAAAGTCCTATTAACCAATTGGTACAGGACTTCACCCACCAAAATTAACCAAATGCTTTCTAAAGATTTGGCCAATCCCAAAAGCTTGGCAACATAAAAAACTTGTGCAATGAACCTTAGGATATGACTTGCAATGACATGGGAACTCACCTAAAAACAATGTAGGAAACCTTTGTCTAAAACCTTCGAATCAAAAATGTCTCACAAATGTTTTAAAATTAACCATGTTTAAATGACCACAAGTTAAAAGATGCGATAATCAAATGAAGACTAATATAAAGGAATCCAAGGAAACTCCAAGTCCAAATTGGACTGGAAATCCAACAAGGAACCTTGGTAAAGAAAGGAAAAATATAAGGGATAAAGTGTTTGCAAAATGTTTATGTTCTCAAAGGAGGTTGGGGCCAAGGCAAGGGGGGGAAGAGCTTTAACATCATAAGCATACTCTTCAACACACCTTAAGGTGAGATTCCATTTAAGTCATTATGGCAAGGGCAAAACCAAATCTAAACATGTGTTTCAAGAAGGGGTGTTTACCAAGGGGGCTCAAATTAGAGAAAGAACTATTGCAAAGATTTATGCTTAAAAGAAATGTTCCACTTGAAAATCTTTCCAATTGTTTGCTAAAAATCACCATAGGTGCACCCTAGTTTCCCTATGGGTAGTTGCACCATTATGAGGGGGGAAAAGAAGACACCATTGCGGGAATACTAAAAAAAAGATGTTGAACATGCACATTAGAAAGGTCCCAGGCCAAATGGTCAAGGGGAAGTCAAAAAGACAAATGTATTTCTCGCCTCATGCATACAAATGTGGTCAAAGAAAAACCAAGTGAGAAACTTCAAGGCATTTGAAGTCAAAACCCAAGCCCAAGTTAAAGGCAAGGGAGAAGGGGCAAGAAAAGAATAAAAGGGACATTGTTCACCAATAAATAACATGAAATGTTTGGCAATGTTTCTAGTGATGAACCATACCATGATGTGTAAACAAAGGTCCACAACCAAAGCACAAGATGTCAAGTTGAACGAGAAACCTCATAAAAAAAAGACCCCAAAGCCAAGTTTGATGCCTTCAATGGGGGAAGCAGATGAAATAGACCAATAATTAAGATTTTACATTACCAAGGCAACAAACCAAAGGCCTAAAAGGGATTAGCCTAGGGCTTATGGTGGGGACCACAATCTAAACTAAAGGATACAACTAAGACAAGTACCTCTAGAACTAACAATTGTTGCAAGTTTGAGCCCAACATTATAGGTTAAGAATAAATGAACAAAAAAAAAACCTAATTGACACCCTAATTGGTTTTAGGTCAAGGTAAACACAATTGGTCCTTTGATTGGTTTTAGGAATGGGTAGTTGTCTACATGGGGGAGGACAATGAATAGGTTTTGTGTGCTTGGTTGCTACTATTACTTCTTATGCATTACCCCTCTTTTTCATGCAATAGTAATTTTTTTTTTTTTGGGCATGGCTATTAGAGACACATAATAAATAGAGTCTTCTTGCAAAGTCTTTTTGTCTCAAGACCACCAATACACCATGGAGGCTTTTGCTTCTAATGTCAACTCCATTTCAATATTTTTGTTGGACACCATGAATATCCAAAAATAATTATAGTTAAAATTCAAAAACAACCTCATGGCCAACCTAAACAATGCATAAAGGTTAAGGTACCAAGCTAACATGTGAACATTAGTTTCAAAATTCATGAATCTTGATCAACTCCTTCACCACTCTTGCTTGTACTAGAAATTGGGAAACATTTTTACATTGATCAGCTTGTAACTAAATCACTTGACCTAGCTTAGGGTCTTGGACAATAATCCCATCGCAGCAAAATTCCTTTTTGAAATCCTTGAGGATTTTGTGGTAATTGAACTCTTTTTTAAGGCCCTAAATTGTTCTTAAACTCTTTATTCCTTAAAAAGAGGACTTGGGAAAGAAGAAGGTGCTCCTTGTCATTATTGCTTGGCATTGTCATTTTCTTGACACTTGCACTATTATAGTACCCACCGCAATTATTGCTCTCAACCAATTTGCGTATTCCATGTTTTTTTTTTCTTTTGCCATTGCTAGTGCTGTTGCCATGGCCAATCTAATTGTCATTGTTGTTTAAATTATTATCGATGATTTTCATTTGTTTTTGGAAATTCACCATCCCCTTTCTTTTTTGCTTTATCTACTAGTTTGTCCAAATCCCATGACATTATACTACACGACAAATCCCTAAAATAGTACACAAATGTTCAACAACTCCCCATTAGCCTATTTTTGAGTTCCAAAAACAAGGACATGTATGATTTCTTTGATCATAGGAAAAGAATAACACAAAATTCATTCCAATTTTTCCACTTAGGTGGAACCTTGATAGCTAAATGACAATTCAATTTGTAATAGGTTTCCAATGGACGGTACATTGGTGGGTGTTGTGTGACATAAATATATAATGCCTTTGTTGAAAAGTAAAAATTTAATCAGAAACATTAAATTTTTTGCCAAAAGGTAAAGGTTTAGCCAAGAAACAAAAAGGTTTTGTTAAGAGGTAGAGGATTAGGTAAGAAATAGAAAGATTTTGTTAATAGGTAAAGGTTTAGCCAAGAGATAAAAAGGTTTTGCCAAGATATAGAATTTTAACAAGGAAAAACTAAAAGTTTTGCTAAAAAATATATAATTTTTTGCCAAGAAAGAAACGTTTGACCAAGAAAAGATAAATTTTTTGCTAAGAGATAGAGACTTAACCATGAAAATATAAAGGGTAGGTAGAAAGTTGATTGGTAGGGTCAAGATGTAAGTTAGTAGGTTAGCTAGGTGGGCGGGTGGCTAGGTGGGAAGCCAATACGGAGGTCAAGGTTGAAAAAGAAAACAAAAAGTCGAAGTTTAGTAGCCAAACAAGGTGGACTGTGGTACAATATTGGTTAATGCAGGTCAAGGGCCGAATGGAAAAAACACATCCCATCCCATGAACAGAACACCCAACTGATGCATTGGTGAGTTGCTGGTTCACTCTGGCCTAATTATATAATAGTTGTGCAAACTAGTAGGTCATCAATGAAATGAGGGTCAAAAGGTTATGTATGGGTTGTAACTTATGACCTAATCGCCAACCGGAGCCTCAACATTCTTACAAAGGATGGCTATGAAGCTCATGTAAATCGATGTTTGTTCTCATCTCTCTGGAAAGGTCAAATTATATACACAAACAAACATGGCATTGTCGATGCAAAATTTGGGCAAGACAAGATTCAGAATGAATTTCTACGAGTGTGAAAACTATAGTACAAACTATACTATACTATAGTTTTCACAAATTTTTGGGTGGAGTGGAGTGGAGTGCAGTGGAGTGGACAGACAATAGAGTGTTTGCATACATGAGAAACTGGCTGGGAATGGTCTAACTTACTTACATTGCAGGCAGTGTTGGTGCCAGTTTTGGTGGGCCTTGGCTCGTGGCAAATGGTGTTTTCCAGTGTACTTGGTGGCAAGGAAATCAGTAAGAGAAGATTTGGAAAACAGGTGAGAGGTGAGGTGAGGTGAGGTGAGAGGAGAGAGGTGAGGAGGGGTCGGTTAGTCTGCTGTGCCAAGTGACAACAACATTCCAGACTAGAAAACTCAATGGCACCAGAGTTGGTGTGCACCTGGAGCCCGCCGCCACTAATGATTTTGGTAAACAGGAATCAAGTACAAAATTTACACAGAATTTGCCTCCTCATCATATGCACCCACAGATTGCTCATCATCTCTGCAACAACAACAACATATGCACCCACAGATTGCTCATCATCTCTGCAACAACAACAACATATGCACCCACGGATTGCTCATCATCTCTGCAACAACAACAGGTCTAATAGAAGGGAAGACAGTGGAGGTGTTGTGATGATGATGATGATGATGATGTTGAGAAACATTCTAACTGAAGACAAAAGATGAAGAACATGAACAAGTCTGAAGAAGATTTTTAGGCTTTCTTCAATTTTGACACCCATTCCTTTCCTTGTGATATATGATATGGTAGCCAACCCTGGTATCTAGCCAACCCTAGTGATAACTCTTACCACAGTGGTGGTTCCCTCTGTATTAATCATCAACATTGTATGTATCTAGCTATATATATATATACCTTGTAGCCATTTTGAAGTACCTGCCCATGGAAGCGGGCGGCCGGGCAGGCAGGCAGGCATTAACACTCCTTTCAAAAACACTCCTCATCATCAACCAAAAAAAATTATAAAAAAAAATAAAAATAAAAATTCTTGTGATACCCATATACAAATTCTTGTGATCACCCATTAAGAGTCCTCACTCAAAAAGGCGAAGGTACCAACATGGGTGCCGCTTCACCCTAGCCTCTTATTATTAGTGCCTCGGCTAATTCACTAACAAGCGGCCTCTTGCCAGTTACCTAGTCCATAACTTAGGTATCGAATGGACGGCCTATAGTGGCACTGGTGGGAACAGGGCCACATAATCCAATGACTTGTACTCCCGCACTAGCAACCAGACTGGTATGCTCATCAAATGCTATGAAGTTTGAACAAAATGTGGAGATTTGTCCAAAACACACTTACATGTGAATCTGAACTAAATCTTTGAAATCATTGCAGTACCATGTCCAAACTGCCAAGCACTTGGGGTTTTTAGGGTTTGCCAAGCATATAATATATATATATATATATATATATATATATATGACAAAACCCCATAATACACACATAAATGGTTCACTTGTCATATATATGCTTCGTTTCGCATAACCAAGTTTTATTGCAAGTTTTTGAATTTAGTTTTGGAAATGGTATTTTTTTCGGTTGTTTTTTTTACAAATTCCATGCTGCTCATGCATGCAAGCTTTTAATTTTTTAAACATTTCCAATTTTTTTATTCCTATCATGAACCCATCCATGTATAAGGAAAATTTCTCCCCCGGCTATCTTTGTTACGTTTTGTAATCTTCTTTCATGTTTCCAATATTCATTACTCAAATTCATTATAACATGTTCCCATAT
>Ga0209611_10006875_pt1 | contig 18426 bp, 12 predicted proteins | sample S1TSphgellanicum_3_FD_187693 | JGI IMG/M metagenome (GOLD analysis project Ga0209611, IMG submission 187693) | Host-associated microbial communities from peat moss isolated from Minnesota, USA - S1T2_Fc - Sphagnum magellanicum MG (SPAdes) (version 2) | ecosystem: Host-associated > Plants > Peat... | reverse complement strand
TTTTTTTTTTTTTAAAAAAAAAAAAAAAAAAAAAAAAAAAACTTTTCCTTGTAACCCTTTCTTTCAAAATTTAAAGACTTTGAAATGTTCATATAATTTGGTTTTTCATCAAATTCATATAATGAACATATCTTTTCATATAAGGGGGCATGTTTTTGTTGTAAAAAAAGTTTGAAATCAATTGTATGACTTTATGCATTCCTTTTGATTCCTTTTAACAAAAAATGCAATTTAGACATTTGATATAATGACTTTACAAGACTCAAAATGACATATACATAATATCCAAATTAATTTAAATTAATTTTATTAATTTAATAAGATATCATTTATCTATTAGCATACAACAATTACTACAATCATAATAATGTAAGATAAACAAAAGTCCAAAGTTGTCATTTGCAATCCTTAAAATACAAGTCATTCCTTTTTGGTACCCCAATTGTGAATACACCCAATTATATGATGATTTACATGATGTCATTTTGAAGTTGTTAATAGTTAAGGTTCAAGAGAAAGTCTTATAGTGTTGAGTAGATGTGATCCAAAAGAATGCCAATCGAGTTCAAGTGCATGTCTTCCTTTATTCTAACTCCTATCAAGTGTGAAATCTTTTGTTTTCCATTCTTGTATGAAATAGGAATTGCTAACATGGTTAGCTATGGTGGGTCACACATGCAAACCCTTTCACTACTACCAACAATGGGATGTTTATGAGTTTAAGTGCAATCACTAGACTTTGTTGTCTTTGGGTTATTATTGGTCTCAAAGGTAAACTATAGTACCCTATGTGATGATCATTGCCTCATGATGTTCTTTGGTTTTCCCTTATTTATTCTATTATAGATGTTTGATCATGACCTTCATGTAGTGTTGTTTTGCTTTGGGTAGTTTTTCTTTATCTTATGGTGGTTAAAGTGTGTGGGTGAGTGGGCTTAGATTATATTGTAAACATCAAGAGATTTTTCCAATAAATTCCTATTTCTACTAATCATGTGGCATTACTAAGTATATGCTAAGTCTTTTTTTTTTTTTTTGTTCCCCACTTGTTGTTGGTGTTGCTATTGTTGTAAAAAAGAGTTGATGAAAGAAAGATTGCAAAGTTACTCTTTGGGGATGACATGTTTAGTGGTGCTAAAAGAGTGTATTGCATTAGCCATTTCCAACACAATTACAAATCTATCAAGTATTGTAGGAAAACACTTTCAATGCACTACTACCAGCCAACCACAACCATTAAAAGATTAACCTACCTTTCTTATATCTACCTTTGCTAATGGATGGAATGAAGTAGCACTTTGTAGGGGCCTATTAAGGTTCTACATTGTGCCAAAAGGCTATCAACAATATACACAGAAAGCAATGCATTTTTTTGTAGGTTGTTTATCAAAAGACATCATGTGTCAGGCATGAATCCATCTACCTATTTGTAAAAGAGATTTCATACAAACATTGGAAGAAAGAAACTGATTTGGCTTTTTGTGGTGCTAATTTCCTTTTTTGGTCAGCTCCAAAAGTAAGAACCACTTTTAAATATTGGTTTACAAGATGGAAGGGGGAAATGGAATGGACTCTTTCAATCAATGACCACATTGTAAAGTTGGTCCCTTCATGGCAAACTTTTCTAGATGTAGATAATATATTGGAAGTATAGATCATCTACCCATGAACATTTGTTTCACCATGATTCTGTACATGGGTCTCTTCACGTCTCCTTCCCCACTACACCCATTGTTGGTTTTATTGGAAACAACTTCAAAACAAGCAAGAAATGAAACATTCAAGGTTCATGAAATGGAACAATTTTATTAACTAACAAAAAGATTACAAATGTTATATGTTTCAAATGCTACAATCACAAAACTATGGCTTGCAACACTTAACAAGGCTTGAAGGTTCTATGTGCATTCAAAACCATGAAAGGAGAGAATGAAAGACAACTCAAAACCACTCAAATATATACTATCTCCTAACCCTAAAGTAGCTGCCACTTAACCCTAACTTAGCCGCCACCAAACCCTAACCCTAACCGTTGCCAAGCCTTAATGTAGCCTCCACTTGTAAACCCTAGCCGCCAATATTCAATCTAACCTAACTACTATAAGGATGTGAATGTTATTCATGTTTTTGATTAATGTTTAACACATTCATCAACATTGGGAATTAAAAACAAATTGTATTTCTAATAGGTTTAAAGGAAGGAAAAAATGGGGAATTTGAAGAGCTTTCATAAGTTTATTGACATGTGCATTTGTGAATGTTGCAGGTCAATTATCTGGGTTAAAGCCAATTGAGCATGGTTCTACATGTGCATTTGATCCTGTAAAATTGAAAAAACACAATTTTCCAACCATAAGTGGTAGCCCTCTTGAGTTAGTGCCTTGTATAGGGAGTGTAGCTACAACACATTTACCATCACCAGAAACAACAACCACCAATGAAGGTGAATCCCCTTTGAAATAAACAAATGTAACCAAAAAGCCAAATGTGGAGTCCTTAGACATAGGAGGATTAATTTGTTTTCAAGTGAATTGCCCACTTCTAATGATGTCTTGATTGAGTTCCAATAAGATGTTCAAGACCACAAATGGATTTCACGGTTGTTGCACCCACAAAACCAATGAATAAAAGTGTAGGTATGAGACCATTGTTTTTAAATCATGTTGTTATTTTTCAATGTTGATAATTTTTTTGGCATCAAATGGCCAATTATCTATATATATTCATTGATTTCATGTTTAATCATAATGCGCATATGTAAGAGGAGCTTGAAGAAGCTAATTTGTAGCCAACAAATTTGGACAGCTCAACTTAAACAATAGATGCTAAGGTTTTGTAACCTAGAACCAGATATTTTTTTTGGCTAAGCACCAAGTTCTTGATGACATTCTAACTGGGAGACTAACATTTGAATCTAGTTTATCAAGTCTGCAAACATCAAGTCTGCAAACATCAATTCTAAGTGAGAATTTGGTCTGTGAACTGATTTGTTGTTATGCTAAAAATTTCCATAAAGATTCCAAAATTTTGGTCACATTATGCATATTAACATAATTTGTTACCTCTTTATGTGATTATCAGATGCAGCCAATATTTTGAAAGGGGCTGACACACCAAAAGACCAAAATGTAGTTCAAAATCCATGGAAAAAGGCTTATCAAAAGGGATCAGTAGTTGGCAATTCCAAACCCAAGCCACCATCCAAGAGACAACCCACTATCAATTCACTTAGGATAGTATGCACTTGAAAACAAGCTAAAAAAAACCGGCACCACCAAGCTTTACAACCTGAAGTAAAAGTAAAAATTGGAACTAGAATGCCATTCACTAGTTACATACTAGTATGTCATTCATGTCTTGGCTTCTAGTTCTATTTATAGTGCATGTCATATTAGTTTCCATGAAGCAAGATGTATGGAGGTTGGTGTGGGATGAATTTAAAGAGATTGCATTTTTGGACTTAAAGGAATAGTTGAACTATTTCAAGTGGTCTTTGATTATCTCTACAACATATAAAGCATGTAGTCTCTCAATATGCTTGCATTGCTAGTTTTGTTATTTTGCAAGCCTTAATTTTTGTTTTTTTTGTGGGCATGTTCTGAACTTGTTATAATATTTTTGTTTTTAATTTTTGCATTTTGATGTCAATCTCAAATAATTTTCAATTGCAAGTATTAATTAGCTTGCATTCCGTGTGATTTTGGATAATAATACATTCTATGTCTGAGTACTACATAGATTTCAAACGTTTTAATATTGCATGGGTTTCAAGTGTCTAAGTACTGCATGGATTTCAAGTGTCTAAATATTGCATGGATGACATTACATCAATATAATGGATATTGGGATGCAATGAACAATGTGGCAAGTTGGGCTTTTATGTGGTAGGCTTTGCACACCAAAAACTTGGTGTGCAAACTCCATTAACAAAGTGTGAGTATTGCATGGATTTCAAGTGTCTTAAGTATTACATGGATAACATTACATCAACATAATGGATATTGGGATGCAATGAACAATGTGGCAAGTTGGGCTTTTATGTGGTAGGCTTTGCACACCAAAAACTTGGTGTGCAAATTCCATTAACAAAGTGTGAGTATTGCATGGATTTCAAGTGTCTTAAGTACTACATGGATAACGTTACATCAACATAATGGATATTGGGATGCAATGAACTATTGTGGCAAGCTAGGTTATGTGTGGTAGGCTTTACACACCAAAAACTTGGCGTGTAGATTCCATTAAATAAACCAAGTTCCGTAGTTGAGAGGAAGGAAAATTGCAAATGAGATTTAAGATGGGTTTGAGGTTGGCCTTTTAAAAGACATGTTGCTATAAACACATGTTAACCATTTCAATTATTGTTGGTTACATATAATAATGTAACAACCAATTTTTGAACAAATTTCAAGTGTTTTCAAATAGGCTTTGATACATGGGGCCTATAATTGTTTAGTTTGATGGGCTAAATATGTCCTACCAATAAAAAGTTCAATGAATTTTCCAATGCCAATGAAGACATGAATCCAAGAATGGTAGAAAAGCAACATCCACAAGGTTAGCCCATTTTTTATACAGTAATTACCTACATATTAGATCTTGGTGGTCACATAACATTTTTCAACATTTCATAATGCCCTAAACATAAAGCTTAGTAGCACCATCAAAACATCTTTCAACATGGATTCATAATAATACTACTTGTAATGCCCTAAACCCATTCAGTTTGTCCATCAAAAAAATATTCCCCCATAGAAATTATTGTAAAAATCAATAGGTCTAAGAGTTTAAAGCATGATTTATATTGCCATCTTAATTTTTAACACTCAACTCATTTAATGCCTTCATATACTAGTTCAAATGTGGGAAGCTCCAGTTGTGGAGACAATGAACACTTAGAGAGCAGAGCTAATAGGCCAAGCACCATTACTCTTGTTATGAACCTGCATTGCTCACCATTTCGCCTTGTTGCAACTTCCTCCACAATGTAATGTACTTGAAAATTGGCATATCATAAAAAATGATATGCTCCCAAGTTCCTAGTTAGACCCAAATTGGGTTTAAGTTACTCACACAGCGGCATTGTGAGGAACTCGAGGCACACTCCCAGCTCTCAGCATTAGAAGGGGTAGAGGGGCATGATGAGGTTTCGAGATGGGACTAGGAAGAGTGACAAGTTTTACTTACTTACTTGAACCTGCATCACACCAACCAACAAGTTGGTTAGTTCACTTTTTGGAGCACCCTTGGTGTTAAGACAAGCCACATGTAACTCTGGACTCACATGACTCACCACGGCCCAAACTCCAAGGAAGCCACCACCTTCCCCCATATAGTATATTTTGTGCCTCTTCGCGGCACCCACATTTGAATGGCTTTTTGTCCCGGGACTCCCAAGGAGGAGTTCCGAAACTGTCTTGGTTTGGACTTTTGAAACTTTGCGCGGTCATAACTGATGCACTCCCAACTCCTTAAAAGGCTCAAATGTGAGCCCAAGTAGAAAGCGGCGGAAAAGGAAGAGTTGGAGCACGCTCCCTAGCTCACAACACTTTGAGGGGTAGAGGGGCGTGTTGGAGCTCCGGGATGGGATTAGGAAGAGTTGACAAGCTTTAGTCACTCACACGGGCCTGCACACAACCCACACAAAGTGGTTAGTGCAAAGTTGGAGCACCCTTGGTGCTAGGACGAGCCATGGGCAACACGAACACACAAGACTCACCATGGCCCGGACTTGGGGGAAGCCACCACCTTCCCCCTTATAATATACTCTGCAGCTCTCCACGGAGGCTACATCCAAATGGCTATTTTTCCCAGGACTCCCGAGTGGGAGTCCCGAAATCACGCCAAATGGGACTCCCGGGACTTTGTAGCCCCATAACTTTGCGAGCAGACCTCGGATTGCAATGCGGTTTAAAGCAAAGTTGTAACTCTCGTCGAGAGCTTTTCAACGCCATGTCGCACTCCCAAATCGGACATTGAAAAGAGGTCGATTCCTGACTCTTTGTGATCGGGAGTCAAATTGGCAGTTCGACTCCCGACCTTTCTTTTGGCCATAACTTGTGTTTCAGATGTTCAAATGAGCAATGCAAGCGCATTTTAGACATCTACGCTCCAAGAGCTTTCCAATGATATAATGAACGCCACGAGTCATTGAGTTTTGACCCCTGCAATCGCTCTCTGAAGTTTCGGGAGTCCACCAGGACTCCATCTCCCAAAGTGGGAGTTGCCTTGGGAGTGTGAGGGTTCATTCCCTCAAACTCCCTCACACTTTCTAACACTCCCGGGAGTATGTGATGTGACTCATGGGCTTCCTCTTGCCTTAACTCCCAGGCTTCCTCTTGGCCTGCACTCTTGCAATGCCTTTGCCTTGACTCCCGGGCTTCCTTCCTCTTGGCCCGCAACCTTGCAACCCCCTTAGCCTTGGTCGTGAGCCCAAAGCTAGGGTTGCGACAATAACTCTTTGCTCAAACCTCCGATTGGGGTGAGGTCTGAAGCAAACTTCTAGTTCTCTTCAAGAGCTTTCCAATGGTGTATTTCACTTGACCTGCACACACCGCGGTCGGGTCGATTCTCGACTTTTAGTGGTCAGGAGTCAAACTGCCAATTTGACTCCCGACCTTTCTTTTTGCCATAACTTGTGTTGTAGATCTCCAAATGGCCCATGCGAGCCCATTTTCGACATCTACACTTCGATGGCTTTCCAATGATATAAAAAACACCTCAATGCAAGGTGTTTTTTCCCCTGCAATCGAACTTTGAAGTTTCAGGAGTCCTAGAGGACTCCCAAGTCCCAACTTTGGGAGTGTGAGTTTCATCCTCACACTCTCTCAAAGTAGGGTTACGACAAAAAAACCCTAATAAAAACCATGTGGTAGATTACAACTTGACCCACAAAATGTCCTAAGAAATAAAGTTAACTTAACAACTTAACAAAAAATAAAGATCTAACACAAAGTCTTTCAATGACAAAATGATACCTAGTGCATGATTTTTACCTTTGTAAAACAATTCCAGTGTTGCAAGTATTTCCATGATGTCATTCTTTTTATTAAGCTCCTTTTCTTGCTCCTCCAAATGTATCTAAATTTTATAGTCTTCAAAAATTGATAACATCAAAATCTTAATATAACAACTGAAAAGCTTTTAATGCTTCCAGAATGATTTCTGTCACATCATCCTTGAGCTCATAGGTAGCGTAATTTCCCTTCACCATAAGGCTTATGGGCAACAAAAAGAATTTGGAAGCCAAAATCAAATGTGAAAACATAAATGTTAAAGGCTAATCATCTCAAAGAAGGTAGGAATGGCTTCTTGCTTGTAATCATTCATACTAATAGCCTCTAACAACCATGCCACCTTGTGTCCATTCATTTCCATCAAAATCTATGAAAGATTTATCCACAACATGAACACCCTTTTCCATTAACATTAACAAAAAAGGTTCATCAATTTTAGTAGGTATTGTAACATTGTCACCTAGATGTAGGTTATCAACAATCCATTCGCCCTAATACCTGCTTCAATCTTTTCATTAGGGTCATACATGACATCCCACACCTCTAAAGTATTTTTAGGCCTTAAATGTCACAACCCTAACATTGGGTTCATGACTAAGTGTGAAGTGCAAGGGCCAAGAAGCCAAGAGTGTGTTTAGGTGTGAAACACACTTTCACAAATGGGGGAGGGTGCAAGAGATGAAGCCTAATAACTCCCAAGAGCACTCCCACTTTGGGAGTTGCACTAATGTGAGAGTTGTGAATGTTCAAAACCTTGGTTGGAAAGGAAAACAAGTATCAAATTAGGCCCCCAGGACACCTTTAGAAAGGTCTTGAAGCTTAGATGCTTAAAGTGCCATTGTATTGTTCATTCAAACTTAATTTGCATGAGTTATGATCAAAAGAAGAGGTGGGAGTCAAATTGAGAATTTAATTCTTGACCACAAATTACCTGAAAGTAGGGGTCAAATGAGATCTGATTGAAGCATGTTATACACTATTGGAGAGATCTTTTTGAGGGATATACGATATTACATTACATTTTCAAAAAAAAAATTATTTGAGAAAAATATGAATGTCCAAAGTTTCAGGACAATAAGAGTTGCAGTTTGGGCATTCCCACTTGGGAGTCTTGGGGAAAAGTGACATTTGGATGTAGTCCCCATGGAAAAGTACAGAGTATACTATAGGGAGGGGAGTGGTGCTTCCTCCTAAAGGTTGCAGGTTGTGTAAAGCTTGTGCTTGAGGTTGTCCTTACTAAATCCGCCACACCATTTTTATTGAACTTGCACTAACCGCCCTCTTTTCTTTGTTGTGCAAGTTGATTTCATTTTGAACTCTCGTCCGTGAGTTCATCCTAGTCCCATCCCAAAACTTCAACATGCCCTCCTACCCCAAAGTGTTGCGAGTTAGGGAATGTGCCCTAACTTTTTTCTTCTTCTATTGTTTCATTCTAGGATTCACCTTTGGGTCTTTTGAGGAGTTTGGGGGCATGTCATATTTAAACGCGTCAATATCCATTCAGGCACATGGTCTTTGTTAACACACTGGGTTTTAAAATCTCTTCCCATACAACTTTCACAAAAACAAAAAAGTTGACGAATTGGCAAATGGTGGGATCTTTAGGTGAAAGAGACCGTACTTGGTGTTTAGCCTTGCTACCCTTCATGGTTTCACACTCAAATTTTTTGTTCCTATCAATATTTCCAACATCCACCTCATGGAAGAACTTGTTTATGTGTTGTCGAGCATTTGGATGGGCCACATGGTACACTTTTGCTTTAGATTTCAAAAATGCCACAACTTCTGCAGCATTTTGAATCTTCTTGCCCCTAGGCTTAATTTGTTTTTTCCAAATTTCTCTCTTCAATAATGCCCCTATTGCATCCACCTCCTCACAAAAAAATTCCAGATTAATGAGCATCCACTAGTATTACATGTAAATGTGGTGAGATAAGAGTTCCATGATACAAAATACCATGCATGTGCGCTCTTGAATTGCCTTGAGCAACCATTTGTCCACACAATGTGTTGCCTTGGAATGCAATTGACATTTTGCAAATATTATCAGTGAAGCATGAAGGCATGTTGAACAAATAGGGAATCATGACTAGGGTCATCAGAAACATAATAATGAACTTCTTTAATGATAAAGCTTGGATTGGTAGGGTTAGTTACATGATTGTGTCAATAACTAATGTGCACTAAAATATTGACCTCAATGTTATGCTAATGCATACTTTGAACTTCATTTAAGATTTTCATTATGTAATTTTCAGAAAAATCCACACATGACAAAATTATATTTGATGGCAGATTCTCTGAGCATTGTTTGAATTGCATTTCTTACCACTAAGGAATATAATTGTGTAGGATAAATTCCTTGAAATGTGGCTTTAGGTACTCCAACAAAATTATAGGATGGGATTCATGATATTCCAATTTTTGGGCCTTTTTATCCTTTCCATCACTAGTCTTTCCTACAACTTCATACCTAGTGTTCTTCCATTGAACCAATTGGTTGGAAATAAACTCCTCTAGGCATATCTTCAAATTATCAACTCCACAGCTTGGACATAAACCTTCAAGGCAACCTTTTTGCATGCCAAAGGGACAATTTAGGTTTTTAACAAAGCATTAACATCCACACACTAGTAGAAAACACCCCCTTTTGCAACTACATTTTCAACTATTATTCAATTATAAACCAAGTCAAAAACTACACATATAGTTGCAATTTATTTTTTGTAACTGGGAAATATTTTTTGCAACTACTAACCAGTAATGTCAAAAAGTACAAGTCGAGAGTGAAATTATAGTCGAAAGTGTATGCCACGTGTCAACATGACAACAATAGCCATTATGTGCCACTATTTACCAATTTAACTGAAAATTGTTCTACCAATATAATTGAAGGATGTTGTCAACTACATTTGACTAATGGATGAACTTCATTTACTAACTAAGCATGACATCAACCAAAAATATAATTACAATTTCAACTAGTTTGCAACTATATAAGTTGAACATTTCAACTATGTTGTAACTATGTAAATTGAACATTTGACCAATGGTTTGGTGACACGTGGCACATTTAACAATGTTAACATGTGGCACATTCATAAAATGTGGGGTCAATGCATAGTTAAATGACACATGGCATGTTCACAAATTTTGGGGTCAATAAATAGTTAGATGACACATGGGATATCCACATAAAAAATTTAAACCGCATGGTGTTTAAGAATAGGTTAACTCTAAAGCTAAGCACCTAGGTTAAACCTAAACATAGGCCATTTAATCTAGGCTTAAATTAGGGCTAGATCTAGGCACCTATGTTAGGCCTAGACCTAAACCACATGGCAACTAATAAATGAAGTCGTATTTCATCTAGTTTAGTCTTTAAAGTTGAACCTTTTTTATTGGCTCATCCCAAATGGCTATTAGATTTTCATGTTTATTGTGTTCTCTAATAATCCTAGTGCACTCTTTTATATAGTTTGGATTCATGGAATGGAAACCAAATAATATGGGATAAAAGTTTTAGTTGTAACCTAGGGAAAACACACCTATCACCGAACACTTATCGATATTGGATCATTATAACTCTCTTGTCCATGGTTTGTTCCTCTTGAAACTTACAACAATTTTGTAATCCTCCACCTAGTGTATCTGAATCTATAAAAAATGCTACAATTTAATCGAAAATGAGCAAGATATGCCCTTTTAAAGTGAAGGGGGTTGTGTTTTGGATTTTTTCATAAGTGTCTAGTATGATTTTGAAGCTTCAGCTCTCCAACTATTATTTTTTTGATTTTCCACTTTAAACAAGTTTTATAGATTTTGAAGTAGTGCATTTTTAGCCTTTGAAATTGTTCAAATTGAATGAGAAATGAAGAAGATATAGTTATTAGAAGTAAAGGGGGTCTAGAGACAAAATTTGAAACAAAATATCGCTCTTTTTCTTCTTGCATTCTTTGCTTTGTTCCTTTACTTTTGAGGTTCAAAGAACATTTGTAGCTCTTTGTTTAGTGCTTCCAATGACATAAAAAACATTCAATTTGGTGTTAAAATGAGGGAAAACTTGAAAGTGTTTAGTGATAGAGTATCATTTGTTGTCTACCCTTGTTGTAACCTAGTTGCAACTTAATTGTAACTCAAATAGTTGTAATCTAATTGTATAAGCTAGTCTAAGCTTATTTAAGCCTGGACCTAAAATAATAATCTACCTAGCCTAGGTCTAACTACTTACCTTAATTACTTGTAGTAATTATTCATCAACTATTTTTAATTATATAGTTGCATAATTAAACAATTAAACATGTTATCATCATTTATTAAATAGTATGGTGATTAGTTTTTTTTTTGAAAAATCAGAAATTAAATTTATTTATTTATTAAATAATTAATTATCACCAATTTTTTTAAAAATTCGAGATTCATTATAAATTTTTATTAACATTTCATAAAACAAAAAATTAAATCAAATATAAATATTAAATAATAGATTTTATATGATATTTTAATTACAGTAATCATTATAATGTTGTGATAATTAATAATTAACTACAATTACAACAATAACATTAATAATAATATTATAGCTAGTAATTAGGTTAGGCTAGTTATTTAACTATTTTTATTCGTATTTTATTTAACTTGTTGGAACTATTAAATGACCTAGTATAATAAATATTAAATAAAAAATATTTTATAGTATAATAGTGTGAAATAAAAATAATTTTTAAAATTATATGAGAATTTATTAAATATATTTACTAATTATTCTAAAAATTATTCTAATTTAATCATATATACATAAATAAATAATTTTAATAGATGAAAAAATTACACATGTATTGAACATACACATTATTAAGTTGACTTATATTTTAAAATTTCTTTAAATTTTATTTTCAAATTAAAGTGTTATATTTATATGCACAAAAAAATTCATCATACATGTAATCATTCATGGATACAAAAAAAATTTATGTGTACTTTAATAATTAATGAATCTTAATTGCAATTTAAAAAATATTTTAAGACATCATATGTATAAAAATGAACAAAAATTAAAGTTCCAAAAAATTATGAATTATGTAACATTACTTGATTTGTTGTAAATTAACATTGGATTTACAAAGAAATAATAAATTACATATATTGAACTTACATTATTGGAAACTCATATGTCAAAATTTCCTTAAATTTTAGTTTGATATTAATTTTTAATATTTATATGCAAAAAAAAAAATTGCATCATACATAAGCATTCATTTCCACAAATATAATTTACATGTAGTTTAATGTTTAATGATTTTTTATTACAATTTAAAGAAATTATTGAAATATCATGTCTATAAAGATTAATAAACATCAAAGTTCCACAAAAAATATTAATTATGTATCATTATTTGATATGTTGTAAACTAAAATCTAATTTACATATAAATAATATTTAGGTGTATTGAACATGCACATGATTACAATTTTATATTTCAGAATTTCCTTAAATTTCCTTCAATCAAATTTTATTATTTGTTTGCACAAAAAATATTTGCAGCATACATAACCATTCATTTTATAAAAAGATAATTTACACATGATTTAATCTATTAATGAAGGTCGATAATTTGTTTTGTTTTATTCTATCATGTTGAAATTTCCTAAACCAAATTACTTCATATAATGCTATTGATATCTTTGAAAACCTAACAATGAATAGGGGTGCACTAACTTGGGTTGAAATGTTTTGGAGTTACAATGCAAAGGCTATTGATTGTTGAACCAATTTTTTAATAAACATTAATAAAATCATAAATAGAAATTTTACTTGAATCCAAAGGTGTATTGGTGTTGTTGGAAAATAATAGTTAAGTTAGATTTAATGAAATTTATTTCATAATTTTCATATTTAAAGTGTGGAAGATATTGAATTTTTAATGAATTTTGTTGTTGAAAATTCAAACAAATTACAACAAATTGGGTTTAAAAGAGAAAATGAATTGAATGTGTTCACATTTGGGGCCCACAACACATGTTACCTTATTTATCCATGAAGGAAGGTAATTTGTTTTGTTTTGTCATAATGATATCTCCCAAACCACGCTGTTTTAGGTTATCCTATGGAACTTGTCATCAAAAGTTTTCAATGAATAGGGGTGCAATGACTTGGTTTAAAACATTTGGAGCTACAATGTGGAATTTATTGATTATTGAACCATTTTTTCATTGAAGTTTTTGAAAAACCAAGATTGAAAACTATATTGGAACTTGGGGGTGTTTGTGGTATTATTGGAAAGCCCTCACCAAATTCAATTTAATAAAGTTGATTTCGTAATTTTGAGACCTAAAATGTGAACAATATTATTGAATTTTTGGTGGGTACGTATTGTTGTTGGAAATTCGAACAAATTGCAAAAAGGGGTTTGGAAGGAAAATTCAATTGAATGCATTCAAACTTTGGCCAATGACATAGGGTACATTAGTGTTTAATGAGTTTTTAATTTTAAACAATTATTAAGATATCATGTGTATAAAAATGAATAAAAATTATAGTTGCACAATATTATTAATTATGTATCATTACTTGATATGTTGTAATGATTTACATAAGAATAATAAATTACATGTGTATTGAACATAAACATTAATATTAACATATTTTTAAAAAAATCTTAAACTTATTTTGAAATTAAAGTTTAATATTTATATGCACAAAAAAACCATTCATTTCTACAAATAAAATTTACATGTAATTTAATGTTATCATAATTTTAAATAAATATTACAATATTATATGTATAAAATTAAAGTTGCCTATTAGATGTTTAACCTAGTTGAAAAAAATAGTTGCAAACAAGACTGTATTTCATCCATCCTTTAGTACATTTTATCATCGAAAATAGTTGAACATTAGTCAATGTCTTGACTGTGTGCCAACTAAAGAACCTTAGATGCCAAAAATATTTCAAAAATGACCCTTTAGTTGAAACATGCTTCACATTGTTTACCAACATATTTGGAAGTTCAACTTGGAGACATTGTTGATGTTGGGAATATTTGGCAAATGACCACACAGTTGAAAAATGTTTTCAAATACATACCAATATAGTAAATGAATCAACTTAATTGGTAAATGCCATAATTTTATTTAAAAATTAAAGAAATCTAGTTGAAACATAGTCGCAAATGTCATGTAGTTGAAAACTTTTGATTAAAAAAGGGGGGTTTTCTACTAGTGACAATTGAGTCAAGCCATTGGAAAAAAACTAGGTGTGTAGAACATTTATTCGATGGTTGTGTGCAATCATGATGTTGAATGTTGTAAACTTCATTGTAGGTACAAGAACAATGGTCATGAGTCCCTTCCCCATGGTTCTCATATCATTTATTCCAAGTAAAAGCTATAGCATCTCTATGTGATAGTGATAGTAATAAGTATTCCATTGCATCAACCAACGCACAAACCAAGGTCATAGCCATTGGAGAAATGTAAGCACAATGGGGACCTTAAGATGATTGGCCTTGAATGCAATAAAAAGTTCCAACTACAGATGAGTGCAATGGTAGTTCCACCATCATTAGTCCAATTTAAATTTTGCTACATAATCAAGGGTTTCATTAAACCTCACTTGAAATCATTTACGAACTTGAACCAAAACAATATCCACAAATCATTTACTCACTTGAATTAGAATAATAAGCATAAATGAGCAGACCCACTTGCAACTCGCTTGCAAAATGCAATTGGACTTTAAAATGTGATGAGAATTTCATATGTTTTCATCTTAGTTCTAAATTCTTTGTTGAATTCTTTCTCTTGAACACATAATTCAAACTTTGAACTATCATGATAAGAAACATTAAAACAAATAATCCTTTCTGCTCACCATGATAGTCCATATTGTTAGCATATTTTTAATATGCCTATTTCAAGAAAGTTGTAATTATCAAAAAACATTGGAACAAATTCAACTTTTGTTCCATTCTCATCAAAGCATAATTACATAATTTCAAAAATCTAAGTTATTTTAAGTTCGTTAAGCAAATTGAGATTTGGTTCCTTATTGATTACTTACCAATCATGCATTTTGGGGCATAAAACAAAATGACAAAAACTTAATATTTACATTGAAATAATCACCACAATTATAATAACCAAAATTGTTTCTGCAACATCTAGAGCTTCTAGACCCAAGGTAGCAACCAATGCAAGTCTAGATCTATATTTTAACAAGTACCATTGCTTTTAGATCTATTGCACAACAACCAATGCCTATAGATTCATACCGGCAAACAACATTTGATGGATATGTTATTGTTGATCCATTGTAGTAACATTTCCATCATTTGTTGATATGTTATTGTTAATTATTCAAAAATGGAAGGATATCTATTGTTATTGTTGAAGCTTAGAGTAACCATTGCATCACGAAGTACTTCTAACTAGTTCTAGAAACCTAAGTTTCTAATAACCAAAACTATAACTTAAGAATAAATATCTATAGTTTAAAGTTTTACAAAGTGTCAATGAACACATTCAATTAATTAAGTTTCCAAAATTTTGATCATTTAACAAATAGTCCAAATTTTGGAATATACAAAATTTGTTGTGTCACATGTTCCATCAACAAGTTTAATTTTCTACAACAATTTGAGCAAATTATGTAATGATCATCAAACAACTTGATTTGGGCATGGAGCAACTAGGTACAACATACAAACCCGTTCAAACAAAATGATTGTCAAGGTTGAGGTCAATACTTTACACTACAACATCGAATGTTTTCATGTTCGTCATAAAAAAAATAGAAATTTCAAAAAGATTGTGATCTCCATTAGAGTGCAACATGCTTAGACAACAATTGCCATAAGCTTATCTTATTTATCTAGACCTTGTTCCATTTCTTGTGCAATGTTGAAATAAGTGTACCCACTATTTTTTTTAACACACCATTGTTGCCTTGAAAGCATAAATATCAAATTGCTACCTAAACCAAAACCAATGCACCTTTTAAGCACAAGTAATGCTGCTAACGTTGCTTTCAAAGCACCAATGTTAATTTTTGCATTAACATTATTTGATGAACTCTTAACTCCTTGAAGGATTCAAATGTGAGTCCAAGTAAAAGACAATGGAAAAGGGAGGAGTTGGGGCACATTCCTTAGCTCACAACACTTTGAGGGGTAGAGGGGCATGTTGAACCTTCGGGATGGGACTAGGAAGAGTTGACAAGCTTCACTCATTCACACGAGCCTGCACACAACCCACACAAAGTGGTTAATGCATAGTTGGAACACCTTTGGTCCTATGAAGAGCCACGGGCAACATGGACACACTAGATTCACCACGGCCCGGACTTGGGGGAAGCCACCACCTTCCCCCTTATAGTATACTCTGTGGCTGGCCACGGAGCCTACATCCAAATGGTTTTTTTCTCCCGAGACTCCTGAATGGGAGTTTTGAAATCGCGTTAATTGGGATTTTTGCGATTTTGGAACCCCATAACATTGCAACAAGACCTCAAATCAAGATGCAGTTTGAGAGCTTTCTAATAGTATGTCGCACGCCCTTTGCAGCCAAGTAAATCGGGTCGATTTTTGACTTTTTTTAGTCAAGAGTCAAATTGGCAATTTGATTCCCGACCCTTTTTTTGGCCATAACTTGTGTTTCAGATGTTCAAATGAGCAATGTGAGCCCATTTTAGACATCTACATTCCAAGATCTTTCTAATGATATAAAAAACGCCACAAGCTATTGAGTTTTTACCCCTAAAATTTCTCTCTGAAGTTTCGGGAGTCCACTAGGACTCCATCTCCCAAAGTGGGAGTTACTTTGGGAGTGTGAGGGTTCACTCCCTCATACTCCCTCACACTTTCTTACACTCCCGGGAGTATGTGATGTGACTCATGGGCTTCTTCTTGGCCCTCAACCTTATAACCCCTTTGCCTTGGTTCCGAGCGCAAAGCTAGGGTTGTTACATTACTCACTAAAATGAGATTATTCTTCATTTTTGGAACATGAAGAACTTGGGTGATGGTTGTGTGTGTCAATTGGCCTCCCACTTGCATTGTGGCTTTGATGTTCCTTTTGCTAATGGCCTCCAAAATGGTGTCATCGCCCATGAACACCCTCCTTGGGGAAATGCGTTTGTACGTGGTAAACCATTCTTATTTGAATGTCATGTGTTGTGTTACACCAAAATTGACAATCCAATCATACATGGTATGATCATTGACACTTAATGCCGTAACAAACATTTGTTCGTGATTTTCACAAGCTTGATTAGCTTTTTATTTTTCATCATTTTTCTTCTTCAAACAAATTTTCACGAAATGTTTGGGTTTCTTACAATAGAAACAAAACTTTTCATTCGACTTGTGAGTTTTGTTCACTAATGCTGTCGCAACCCTAGCTTTGGGCTCACGACCAAGGCTAAGGGGGTTGCAAGGTTGCGGGCCAAGAGGAAGGAAGCCCGGGAATTAAGCCGAGAGGAAGCTCGGGAGTTAAGCCAAGAGGAAGCCCGGGAATCACATCACATACTCCCGGGAGTGCAAGAAAGTGCTAGGGAGTGTGAGGGAGTGAACACTCACACTCCCAAGGCAATCCCACTTGGGGAGATGGAGTCCCAATGGACTCCCGAAACTTCAGAGAGCGATTGCAGGGGTCAAACCTCAATGGATTGTGGCGTTCTTTATATCAATGGAAAGCTCTTAAAGCGTAGATGTCTAAAATGGGCTCGCATTGCTCATTTAGAATCTGAAACACAAGTTATGGCCAAAAGAAGGGGCGGGAGTCGAATTCCCGAGAGTCTCCTAGTTTTGACTCCCGACCACTAAAAGTCGGGAATTGACCCCTTCCCGATGTCCGATTCGGGAAGTGCGACACGGCGTCGGAAAGCTCTCAATGAGAGCTACAACTTTGCTTCAGACCGCATTGTAATCGGAGATCTGCTCGCAAAGTTATGGGGCTCCAAAGTCCCGGGAGTCCCATTGGCGCGATTTCGGGACTCCCGCGCGGGAGTCCCGGGAAAAATAGCCATTTGGATGTAGCCTCCGTGGAGAGCTGCAGAATATACTATAAGGGGGAAGTGGTTGGCTTCCCCCAAGGGGGAAGGTGCTGGCTTCCCCACCAAAGGGAGTGAGGTGGTGGCTTACTCCCGAGCCCGGAGTGTGTGTGTGTTCAAAGTGAGTCCGAGTTCACCCGTGGCTTGTCCCAACACCAAAAGGATTCAACATGAGTCCCAAGGGGGAAGGTGGTGGCTTCCCCCAAGTCCGGGCCGTGGTGAGTCTTGTGTGTCCGTGTTGCCCGTGACTCGTCCTAGCACCAAGGGTGCTCCAACTTTGCACTAACCACTTTGTGTGGGTTGTGTGCAGGCCCGTGTGAGTGACTAAAGCTTGTCAACTCTTCCTAATCCCATCCCGG
>Ga0209611_10006872_pt1 | contig 18433 bp, 10 predicted proteins | sample S1TSphgellanicum_3_FD_187693 | JGI IMG/M metagenome (GOLD analysis project Ga0209611, IMG submission 187693) | Host-associated microbial communities from peat moss isolated from Minnesota, USA - S1T2_Fc - Sphagnum magellanicum MG (SPAdes) (version 2) | ecosystem: Host-associated > Plants > Peat... | reverse complement strand
GACATGGCTTTGTTGATTCCCATCCTGCTGCTGTGTCTGAGCGCCGAGTTCCGCTCCCAGTATCGAGTAACTCCGATTACGAAGACTATGAGAGTAGGTATCAGCAACCAGCCTCTTGTGTTCACAGCGATGATGTACGCGGCCGTGGCCACTTGCTGGAGCAAACTCAGCAGGTGTCGCATCCAGAGCTCACTGTCTGCTCTCTCGTAGGCTGTGAAGTTGTCAGGACCGCCCAAGTGGTATATGAGGAGTGCGCTCCAGAGCCCATAGACTCCAGTATGGGATTCGGTTCTTGTCAGTAGCCCAAGCAAGTAGAAGGCCAAAATATCGGCTGATACATAGGCCATCCACGCAGATGCGCTTGCTGCCGAGGTTCGCTTCCTGAGCCAGCCGGTGATCAGCATCGTCAATTGGAAGAAGAGGCTTACCAACAGGCCTGCTGCAGGAATAACCTGGTCATCCAATACTTGAAGAATCCCCGGATCTGCAGCAGGGGGGATTGCAGGAGCTCCACTGTCAGTACTGCTCCACAGTTGCAATACCATGACTGCTGCTCCAACTAACTGGCTCCTAGTGCTATGAAATTGCTGTTCCATATTAAAATATTACCTTGTGGCCGAGTGAGTTTCAAGAGCACAGATATCTAATTACGCCCTTTGAACAATCCAGTTCCGAGCTGCAATTTTCAGCAGCAATCCTCATATCTTGTCTCCCTGCACATTGAGCGTCCTTAATGCTGCAGCAGCAGCATCAGCTTCCCACAAGTTGAAAAGGATCCACAGAAAACCCAAGAAAGCATAAAATTGATCCGGCATTATTAGGAATTCCACCACAAATCTCTTAACTTGAATCACATGATCAGCTGCAACTTCTGATCAATAGTATAAGAATTCGTTGGCAACTTCAGCTTCTCATATCCGATTCAAGCTGTTAGCTTTATGGATACAGAGCAGCGTTTTTTTGGGTGCGAAATTTCGCCAAAATGCCAAACATAAATATAAAAAGGGAGTATTCTATTGCAATATTCTCCTTTTTCTGAACGAAATCACTAAACTTTGGGGAAGGGGGAGGGTGGATTATTGCAAAACATTCGCCACATTTGGATTCTGATTTTAGTTTGGTAGCATTGTTTAAACTAGGTTTGTTACTAGTTAGGCAAGTTCTAAAAACCGGTAGCCATTCAATGTTAAATCCCTCTTGGGTTGCTAGTCAATGATGCAATTTCAGAAATCTGAAAAAATAAAAATTGCTGATCCAGATTCCAGAGAGCTACATGAAATTTGGCAAATGTAGATATCGTTTGATGCCTAGAATCTATATTCATGTTCACATGGACGCAGGCACAGTGAATCCAAAGATTGAAAACCTCCAGGGTAAGCTGCTCGCAAGCAGAGCACCTGGCCAGGTTCTGAGTGTTTTTTTCAGTGGCGAAATTTCGCCAGAAAACGAAATTATAAATAAGAAAATTAAGTGATTTTGGATATTTTCTATGGTCCAAAGTGAGGGGGAAAAATAATAAAAATCGCCAGGATTTTATATTTGGTTTTCAATGTATAGAAAAAAAGGATGATTAAAGTTTTGTACTTCATATATGGTTTATAGCCAGTTTTGGCTAATTCTTCCTCAGGACAATGCCTACTTTTTCTACATCTTCCTATGGATGATTGCCACTTTGGCTAAAAACAAAAATTTATAAAAACTAAACACTGATTCTTAGACGAGAATGACTGTACAGCTGCTAAATATAAGTAGTGCTGATCTTGAGCAAATATACTAGTTCTTATAATACCACGGATCCGACAGAAAGTAATCCATTTTTAAATGCACATTTCGAGAGAGTGAAGCCCTTGTTTTAATAGCACTATGGATTTCTATCAAAAATTTCCTTGGCGCTCTAGCTCCGAGATTTGAACTCACGCTTCGACAAGCAATCCCCGTGACGCGGCTCGGCTCAAGAAATGGCGCGCGGGAGACAGGAGGTAGCCGCGCACGACTAATAAGAAGACGTATAGGAACTGTAGCGAGGTAACATCATACAAAATACGTATTTTAGCATGATAGTACATACAGGGCTGTGTACATAGCAACTGGGAATAAACCCTTTTTTTGCTGGCTATATATAGCCAAAAAGCTATATATATTGTAAATTAAAAGTGCTAGAATCAAGTACTTTTTGAGATTTTCAATAGCAGGAATTCAACCCAATTTTAAGAAAAATCACCAGATTTTTTATACATGGTTCAAGTATATAGCCAAAAATATAGAAGGATGTTTGAGAAATTTTACTTTCATGTTTAGCTTGTAACCATATCTGGCTAAATATTAATGCGAATCATTGCCACTTTGGGTAATCTACAAAATTCACAAAAAAAAACAATTCTGGAAATGTTAAGAACTTAGGCCCACCAGTTGCACTACAATGGCCTGTATACTGTATGTTGAATGGTGTACAGCCATCAAAGTCAAGTGGAAACCCTGCAAACTTTATTTATAAACACAGCACTGATTCTGAAAATGGGTTTGGAATTTCGAACTTAGGATAAGTGTAGTCTGTTTCTTGGTTTCACAGGAACCATAGATGCTAGTGCTTGCTATTTTTTAAGTTTGGAAAAAAACTAGCATGGAAAGTTTGGAAAGATGCTAGGCTAGTTCTTGTTTTGGTTCCCATTAGTTTTTTGAATATGACTGCACCAGTGATGGGTGGTTCTTCATGTTTACCAAGAATGTCCAATTCCGGGTTTGGAACAACAATTTAGAATGCTTAAGGTTCAACACATAATTGGAACAAAATTCTCGGATTTGGGTCCAGTTTTACAAAACAAATATCAGTCTTGGTTCCAATTTTGAAAATCAGACCTGGTTTGGATCTGGTTTCAGGGAATTCACATCAAAACCAGTGGTTGACTAATGGTTAATCTCTGGTTACTCGTTTGTTTTTTTAATAATTTCAGTTCTGGTTTTGGTTCCCAAACATAAATAAAACCATGAACCCAGTTCTAGGTCTGGTCGAAAACTTGGACCCAAAATTCTGATTTGATCCAATTACTAATTGGAGTTGGAATAATGGTTATAACCCACCAAACTGGGTACCTGCCCAACACTAGCTTAGACCTTACACATGAGACAGAGGTGGTCTTCACCTATTGAGAGGTGAATCCTCATTTGTAATGTTAAACTTGGGTTCAAGTTCTTGTGACTTAGACTTCAATCGACACCCAAGTTTTGATTGAACCTTCAAAAGAATTGAAGAATTGGATCGTGGAATTATCTTTTTGCTAGAACCAAGACCATGAAAAATAACTTTTGAATAACCACACCCAAAGAACCTATCTAATAATTAGATGTCAAAATCAAAACTGAATCATCTGTTGTAGAAAGTAAAAATAAGAAAAAAATTTCTTCAAAATCTAATGACCCTTATAAACAAGAAAAGGGGCACAATTTTTTTCATTTCATACTTGAACCTACCAACAAAAAATCATGAACCAAGCCTTTAATCCTAAATAACTGACAATCTATTGTCACAAACAATATACATGAACCTTGACATTTGAACAAGCATCTCATATCAAAATATATTCCAAACATCAATTCAAAAGAAAAATCCCTTGCATAGCTTTGATGAAGTTGCATGTAATGCTCAAATGAAATAATGTGAAGCTATAGGTCTAACAATGTAAACATACTTGAAATTTTTAAGGTAAGAAACACATTGCACACAATGAACACGATCATTGAAAACTAAACAACACACTATGAAAAATTGTGTCCGTTGAAATCACACTACTCTACAACTAAAAAAAACTCATATACAACTATTGTACAACTCTTTATTGGATATTACAACTAATGTACAACTATCCTCCTAGAAATACGATGCATTAATAAATAAATTGTTATGTCAAAAAATCAGTTAATTGTATTATAGTTGCAAGTGAGTTGAAAATGGGTCTTTTATATGATAATTTATACATATCATACATACATATGTAATTAACCATGTTTGATTTTTTCAAAAGTTGCTTTGTAATTGCATGTGGCAACTATTTTATAATTGCTATAAATCTACTATTAAAACAACAACGTTTATGTTGTAATTAGGTATAATGTACATACATGCGATCATGCCACATGTGCACATTTCCACCCCCCATTATGGGATATATTTGCAACTAGTTTTCGATCATGATTCCCATTGATACAATTAGTACAGCCATTAGTGCACCACTACTAAAAAATTATTATTCAAACATGTTATGACTACAATACAACTACTTATAACTTAATAAAAATACATATTCATCAGTTATTTATATCTTCATCATATGTGCTTCATTTTAAATGATTTAAAATGTTATGGGAACATTTCTTCAACCTCTAAAAATCATTTTTGAAATGCAAAGGAAAAGGAGTAATGAAAAAATAACAAGAAAAGAAATACGTTTTCCAATTTACAAAACACATTTTTTCCTTTTTCTTTTCTTCTTTGGACCCTTCCTACTTTCAAACCTCATAACTTTCTTATTTTTTATTCATTTTAAACAATTTAAAATATTATAGGAGCACCACCTAAAATTCTACAAATCATTTTTGAGCTTTAATAACAACAAAACAACATACAAGGATTTTTTTAATTTTTTGGAATTGGCCTTTTTAATGTTCGATGGCTTTTTTTTTGAGTTATTGACCCCCTTTACTTTGGGGGGCCATAATTTTCTCAATTTTATTATGTTTTTGATCATTTTTAATGCTTTAGAAGTGTCAATAAAAGGGATCAAATTTTGTTTAAACACTAGAAACAATGGAGCCTTCCCCTTGGATTTGGCTTGCCTTAAACATTTCAATGTTGTAATTGCAATTCAATTTGCAATTAAGGAACAACTAAAAGATTTAACCCAAATGTTTTGTTTTTGAATCCCATGTTACAAACTATATAAAGAAGGTTTTTTCTCTTATATTCTCACATTGAAATATAAGTGCCATTTTGGGTTGAGCTCAAAAAAATTTAACCTAAAGGCACAACATAAAATTAAAAGATAAAATTTCATGGATATTTTTCAATTCATTTAATCTTGTGATTTCTTACTTACTTACCTACTAATGTAAATAAGTAGGTCCTATTTTTCTACCTACCTATGTAAGTAGGTAGGTAAGTAGGTAGGTAGGTCCTAGATAAATATGTAGGTATGTAGGTATTAAGACCTACCAACATACCTACCTATGGTTATGTATGACCTACATAGCTATTAAAATGGATATTTATATTTATATGTTTTTCCAAAATATAATGAATATGCCATGTGACAATTTTTTATTGTGCCACATGTCACAATATCATATCATCATTAACAATCATAATGAACAATGAAAATCAATATTTTGGAAAAAAATAATTTTTATGTCCAAAAATTTTCATAGTGCCATGTGTTAAATTTTTAATAGATGGATGACAATCAATGAAGTCAACATGACATCATGGGTGCACTTATTATGGAATTGCATAATAGTTGAAAATGAGTTGTTTTAACATAATTACAATCGAGTTACAATGAATGGCACCATATATACGATGAATTACAACTCCACAACTCTTGCAACTTGTAAATTAACACTCACGACATATGAATATAATGAGTTGTAAATGTCCTCTATAATTCAAAAATTGAATTGCAAGGCCAGTTACAAAACAACCATTTTTCTCATAGTGATGTGGATGATCCCAACTTTATCAAAAAGTTGTTTGGAAGTAGATACATTATAAAAAGAAGCAAAAATAGCACCAAATATATAATTACTCAAGTTTTGAAAATGCAACAAATTCATTCCTACAAGTAACCATCAACCTTTGCACCCAAAAAAAAAATGGAAAAAATCCTACCTAACACTATATTTGTGTGTGCAACCACTTGGTCATGTACCTCCTCCATCTAGACCTCCTTTCCAATTTTTTCATTAAAGCTTATGACTTCAATTTGCTTTTAAAATGACCTTGTTTGCAATGTTGTTACTCATTGTTAGTCCATTCAACATACATTGCCCAATTTATCATTTTTCCCATCTTTTTACAAGCTAACTGTCTTGCCATTCCCAAACATATCAACCTTGAAATCAACATACATGGTTTCTATGTATCACCATCCACAAAGTTTTTATTTTTTCAATAGACAGGGTCTTTTGAGAATTCATATTATAATCATTTTTGTTCACCATATCGTCATACACAGCCCATAATTAATACACATTTATAATACAAGAACATGACTTGCTACTAGGGTGTTTGCACACTATGGTGACCTTACATGGACGTCAAAATGGTAATTTTTCATGTATTCCCTAGATACAAGAAAATAAATAAAATAAAATTCATTGAAATAATAAAAAAGGGGACTCATTTATTTAAAGCTATCATAATCAACCTTCCAAGAATGAAAAAATCAAATCAAAATCATGGATAGCCAATAAGTAATGGACTTTTGAAATTTTCCCACACTTACTTTTAAAATCCCAAAAACTATAATTATTTTAAAAGCCCTTTAAAGAATTTTTAAAGAATTATTTTTAAAATATATATTTTGTGATTCTTTTTTATAGGTCTTATAACATCATGATTTGAAAGTGGAAATGGAAAAAAAATTACTTTCAATATCATCTAAATATTCATATTTTAAGCCAATTTTCAATTACATTAGAAAAGGACTTTGAAAAGGGACTTTAATCCACTGAAATTATGATTCCTTAGTGTGTTTTCACCCGCTAAGCTAATCATGCAAGGTGATGTTCTAATTCTAAGGCGGGTGTTAATAATTTTCACAATAATTAAAACCACAAAAATTTCAAATGCTCGTGTGTTCCATTTTGATTTAAATGTTTAATACCTACTTTACCTATACCTGTTACAAATTTTGGCCTAAGCCAATGACACCTTTTAATTAAAAGAATGGCCCAAATTAGGTGAAGCCAATAGATTCGATGATTATCTTTTCGTAAATAGTCAAGTATTTTCTAGAAATATACTACAATGGATTCATTTGTGGACATAAAATTAATCGACCTTAGCTTGTAAGCACCTTATTCCTTCTATTGTTGTTCACATATTGTTGAATCCATGCTATAGCTCAATCATTTCAACATGATACTTACATGCACAAGTATTTTGTTCCTTTAATCTCCTAAGATAGAAAGATTTCAATTTCTCAAAAGATTAAAGCCCGACTTGGCATGATGGATGTTCCTTCTTAAAATGAATGTATTTTATCTATTAAAAATAGTTACAACTATGTGATGTTAGGATGTTAAAAAATAGTTACAAAACATGCATGTATAGTACTTACTACATCTCTCGACTTCCAATCAAGTAGTTTTAAAATATATAATGTGCTTTCAAATATTGAAGAATAAAATCAGAAAAGATGAAACAATACCCTTAATTCATGGTAACATTAAAAATGCAACAAGTATGATCACAAGACTATAATTAATACAAGCAACCTTAAGTACCAAACTCCTAGGTTTACACTTGCCCCAAGATAATACACTATAACAAAACTTAATTCGTAAGTACCAACAAAACCCCATAATTAAAAAACAAATACCCATAAATAACATGTGTATTTGACAAGTACAAGGTAGGTACCCCATCTACTAAAACCTTAATGCAACAAGTATGATCATATATTAACAAACATGAACTACTAATAAATACCAAACACCCATGTTTACAATTGCCTTTATTAGGAGACTATTACACAACTCATTATAAACAAGTAATGTAAGAGTAACACAAGTAAAAGAAACACCCTAAAAAGTATAAAAGATATATTAAAAATATATTTGTCACAACCCTAACATTGGGTTTGCGACTAAATGTGAAGTGCAAGGGCCCATGAGGCCAAGAGTGTGTTTAAGTGTGAAACACACTCTCACAAATGGGGGAGAGTCTAAAGGATGAAGCCCAATGACTCCCAAGTGCATTCTCACCTTGGGAGTTGCATTCCTATGGGAGTTGCGAATGATCAGAACCTTGGTTGGAAAGGTAAGCAAACACCAAATTGGGCCCTTAAGACACCATTAGAAAGGTTTTGAAACTTATATGCTTAAAGTGCCCTTGCATTGTTCATTTAGACCTTATTTGTATGAGTTATGATCAAAAGAAAGAACAGGAGTCAAATTGGGAATTTGACTCCTGACCATAAATCCCTTGCAAGCAAGGGTCAAATGAGGTCTGATGGGGGGTGCTATATATGGTTGGAAAGATCTTTTAAAGGGCTATAAGATATTGCCCTTGCATTTTCAAAATAGACTTGATTTGAGAAAGATATCAATGTCTGAAGTTTTGGGACAACAAGAGTCCTAATTTTGGGACTTTGGAATCCCAAGGAAAAGTGACGTTTGGATGTAATCCCTAAGAAGAAGAAGCATAGAGTATACTATAGAGAAGGGAGTGGTGCCTCTTCCCAAAGGTTGTGAGTTGTGTAAAGCTTATGCTTAAAGTTATCCCTATTAAGTTAGTCGCACCACTTAATTCCATTTAATTTACACTAACCACCTTCTTTTCTTAGTTGTGCAAGTTGACATCATCTTGAACTCTCACTTGTGAATTTGTCTTCGTCCTAGTCCCATCTTGGAATTCCAACATGCCCTCCTATTCGAAATGCTATGAATTAGGGAATGTGCCCCAACTTTCTTCTTCTTCCATTGTTTTGCTCTATGACCCACCTTTGGGTTTTTTGAAGAGTTTAAGGGCGTGTCAATATTTGAGGGTAAAATATTTAGACCCCAACTATCGAATTATTAACCCTATTAATACTACAAGTAAGCCACCTAATGAAAGTAAATCATAACAAGTAACAAATAACAAACACCTACACCTCACTTTGATGCTTGCTAGCATATCAAAGACCCAAAGTATAATTGGAGGTTCTACATTTCAAACCTTCAATTAGTATGGTAGCATGTAATTAACCCCAAACATACAAAACATGATTCAATGAAGCTGGAACTTACCACAAATGATTTCAACGTACATCCTACATATTCAAGTACTATAATACATTACTAACTATAATGGATAATTTATTTACTATGATTTATTAATATTGATTATTTCACTAGTGAAAAATGCATTTTTCCAACTATATTTACAACTCCTTTTCAATTACAATTTCTAATTGAAAACAACAAATTTAGTTGGAAAATATTATTTGCAACTAAAAACCATGGTAGTTAACAAGTACAAGTTGCAAGCAACATTCAAGTTGAAACCATTAACCACGTGTCAACACCACATTAATCGCCACTTCAAACCATTTTAGTCTTGAATGGCATCAATTATTATAGTTTTAAGTCATTTTCAATTTGAAAAATAGGATGGATGAACTCCATCCAATGATATTTCATGATGTCATCAATTTTGTATTGCAATATTAAAATTAAAATTAAATTTATATGAATCATCCAATTTAAGAAAGCAAGATAGTTTAACACGTGGACTAAGGAAACAATGACATTTGGCAATGATCAATTATTTTAAAATTAAATATTATTGATAGATAACATTAATTTAGATCATCCATCTTGCATCCAATAAGATTTTGACACATGAACATAAACCTCATATTTAATTAAGCCTAGGTACCTACCTACCTAAACTTGGTTAAGTAGGTAGTTAAACTACCTACCCATAAAAACCTATTTACTAAATAAACTAGTTTAAGATAATCCTATTTTATTTTTGGTTTAGTTTTCAGGGTTAAACCATTTTGATTGGCTCATTCCAAGTACCATTTATTTTATAAAAATGGTTGGTGCATTTACTTTATAGTTTGCAAATTTGAAACATATGACAAAGAATATGGGACAAATATTTTAATTACATGTTAGTTTTAATTACATCTATAGTTTGATTACATCTTAGACAACTACTAGGATAAACATGTTTATAACTTAAAGACAAAGACTTATAAATCTTTGTACATTGCTCTAATGTTTTTGGAGCTCAAAAAAAATGTGTAGCCCTTCAGATGGCACAATGAATGCAACAAAAATTGTTCAAATTGATGAAAAAATGAACAAGATATGCTTTCTCCAAATGAAAGGGGTCATGGGCAAGTGGGTTGGCACATATGACCAATTTGCATTCTAGTGCTTAAGGTCTTTGGACATTAATCTATTATCTTTGCACTTTGAAGAGGTTTTGTAAAGCTTCAAATGCCACATCGAATGCAACAAAAATCACTCAAATCAATAAAGGAATGAGCAAGATATGCCTTCTCGAAGTGAAGGGGGTCATGGGCATGTAGGTTGACACATATGACCAGTTTGCATTCTAGAACTTAAGATCTTTGGAAGTCACTCTATTGTCTTTGCACATGAAAGAGGTTTTTTAAAGCTTTAGATGGCACATCTAATGCAATAAAAATTATTCAAATCGATGAAAGAATGAACAAAATATGCCTTCGCCAAGTGAAGGGGGTCATGGGCATGTGGGTTGGCACATATGATCAATTTGCATTCTAGAGCTTAAGATCTTTGGACGTCATTCTATTGTCTTTGCACATCAAAGAGGTTTTGTAAATCTTTAGATGATGTTTCCATAGCTTTTTAAATTGTTCAAAACAAATAAGAAATGAAGAATATATGAAATTTGAAAATAAGGGGGTCTAAATGTTTTATTTTCTTTGTGAACAACCTCATCCTTTTCTTGTAACAACCTCATCCTTTTCTTGTTTCTTTGTTTTTGGAGTTCCAAGAAGTAAAGTTTTGTTTCGTTCATTTATGGTCATGAAATGTTTTTCAAAAAGAAAAGAATTTTCAAAAATATGGTAAGGGCTTGGTGACAAGCATGTCTACCCTACCCATTGGTTATGTTATACTAACCTAATCCACCTATTAACTACATTAAATATTAAACATAGAAATATTTATTATCAAATAAAAAATCTATTATCATCATTATTAAAATATTTATAATAATAACTAATAATATTGATAATATTATTAATATTGATAATAACTTATAATTTTAACATAATAATAATATATACCTATGTTATATTAATTTAGGTGAGATATGATATAACACACACACACATATATATGTTGGTAACTAGTAAGTAGGTACCTATTAACTACTATTTAGATAAATAACTAGGTAGGTATCTACTTACTAATAATTAATAAATACCTAATATGTGTATGACCTACTATTACAAATAGTCCTTATAGTTGAAAAATAGTCATAGCAAAGTTGCAACTAAAATTTAATACAAAATTGCATTTCATATTTCAAATTGGCATTATCATCCATGTTTATGTTTGTGATTGACCATAGTTGGACACAAGATTCATGAAGTTGACACAATGCCCTTAAAAGGCACAACTTGGGATATCATCATTCTCCCAATCAAACCTCAACTATAATTCAATTGTAGCACCCATGGATACCAACAATATTCCATGACTATTTTTTTAGTTGAAATTTGAATTCAATTGTTTGCCAAAAAATTAATGTTTCAACTTGCTTAATAGTACTAAATTATTTAATTAAATAACATTTTTTTTGCAATTAAGACGTGATTGAAAATGGCATGTAGTTGAAAATATTATGGCTGAAAAAAGAGTTTTCTACTATTGTTCAATATTAATGGCTGATGATTTACTATTTATTATTGATTATTAATCATTTACCATTAACTAATAATTATTTATTATTTATTATTACTTATTATTTGTTGTTTATTTATTTATTTATTATTATTATTTAAAATCAATCAATAAATAATAATAATTAATCAATTAATAAGTTGATGGATTAATTGATTATTAGTATTCAATTATCAAGTATTAATTATTAATTATTAAATATTAGCTATTTAAAATACTAAGCCTAAGTACCTACACGTGGCGAAAGGTAACATGTAGGTGGATTATTAAATGTTATAAGTACTTATTAAAAGTACTATACCTAATTTAATAACCTAATTTTGAACTTAAATTAAGTATAAACCTTAAGCCACACAAATTTATAAGTTAAATAGTCAAATTAGTAAGGTTGATTTAATTAAATGTCAAATCATAATGACCAATTTGAGTAAGCCCTAACCATTGAATATAATTTATTTGACCAAGCCTTGGTCATCTTAATGGACTTCTATCCCTTTTGATTAAATGTTTGGTTTATCTCATTGTCAAAAAGGTCATTGTAATCAATTGTTTCAATCAAAGTAACTCGTGTTTTTCATGGCCTGAACATTTTGTCAAAATGACCATCCCCCTTAGTCAATGTGAACATTTTTGTCAAGTTGGACCTTCTAAGAAATCACATTTTCTTATAATGAGAAAACCATGCAATGGAATGACAAATTAATACCTTGGCAACTTTCATACATTAAATTTTGAAAAAGTATCTAATGATGACAACAACAATAGAAAAAGGTGTGATAATGGAATTGCCATAACTAGATTACATGGGCAACCTTTGGATTTAGTTAGTTTTTATTTTGGATGGGGCCCCCATTCATGTGCACTATAGGTGCCATCATTAGTTTTAATAACAATAGGAAGGAAGGATGGAGGAGCTTTAAAAGCCCCTTAAGATTTTGCTTGCTAATGTTCAGGTTTTTGATGAAGGGGTGACAAAATCATTCCTTGTGTTCTTTTGTTTCATCCAGGAAGCTGTTGGAAAGTTGGAGGGGTAGAAGATGGGTTTCAATGTCAAGTTGGGGTCAATGGCAAAAAAACACATTAATATAAAGTGCATTTAGGTTTTCATATCAATTTTTGTATTGATTTTAGAATCTTAATTTGTTTCTTTTAACCTAGATTGTGGTCCCCACCATAGGCCTTGGCTAGTCCCTTTTTTAGGCCTTTGGTTTGCTTACATGGCCCTTTCCTAGGTGTTGGTCTATTTCATCTTTTTACCCATTGAAGGTGTACGATTTGGTTTCAGGGTCTTCTTTTGATGGCGCTTCCCACTTAACATGATGTCCCATGCTCTAGATATGGAGCTTTTTCTTTGTAGCATAGTGTGGCTTGTCATTAGAAGCATTGCCAAGTAGTTCAAACTATTTTCTCATTTGGTGAACAATGTCCCTTTGATATATTTTCTTGCCCTTTTTCCCTCGCCTTTAGGTTGGGCTCTGGTTTCAACTTTGGACCCCTTCAAAGCCTTCCATTTGGGTCTTCCTCATCTTCATTTGTGTGCACAAATCCCTTTAGCTTTGAAGTGGGAGGTACAATTATTTTTTTGGCTTTCGTTTGATCATTTGGCTTGTGAACCTTTTAATGTGCTTGCTTGGCATATTTTTTTATTATTTTTGCAATGGTGTATTTTCTTCCCTTGTTGTGGTGGTGCAATTGCTCATAAGGATATTAAGGACCACTTATGGTATTTTTTAGTAGGCAATTAGGATGAACTTTAGGTGGAAAATGTTCTTTGGGCACAAGCCCTTATAACCGCTATTTCTCCAATTTGGACTCCCTTGGTAGACACTCATCCTTGAATTGGCACCCTTCTAGTATTGGTCTTGCCCTCGCCACATCAGCTTAGACAAAGTTTTTCCCTAAGATGTGTTGGAGGGTATCTTCATGTCACTAAGGTTCTTGCCCCCCTTGCCTTGGCCCTAGCTTCTTCTATAGTGCCTTGCAAATGCTTTCATCCTTTAAATTTGTCTTATCTTTACCAAGACTCCTTGTTGGATTTTCAACTCGATTCAAACTTGGAACTTTCCTTTGATTCTTTTAAACTAACTTTCATTCAATCACTTCATCTTTTAGCTAATGGTCCTTAAGGTATGGTTTTCAAGCACTTACAAGACCTTTTTGACCCTAAGGATTGAGTTAATAAATTCCCATAACTTTTTTATTAAATTCCCATAAAGTTGTGGGTCATATCCCAACTTCCAAGGTCCATTGTTCGGGTTCTTGGTGTTGCTAAACTTTTGGTTTTGGCTAAATCTTTCAAAGGCATTTGGCCCATTTCGATGGGTGAGGTCTTATATGAATTGGTGAACAAAGTTTTATGTGTGCAATTTTGCAATGTTTTCTCTATTCACTTGTCACATCATTAATTCGGCATGACTGTCAAAGGGGGGGACATGGAGGTAGTGGTTCCTGGTGTTTGAATTGTTTTAAACATCCATCCCAACTAGGTGGTGGTACATGTGGATGTTGTAAATGTTTTCAACACCATCTCCAATAGAACCATATTTTAGGAGCTTCATGTGACAAGAGGCTAGTTGTTTCAACTTTTCCCTTTTGTTCGGTCCTTTTATGCCGAACATATTCCCTTTTACTTCAACCACCACCCCCTTCTAAAGATTTTTTAATCATCCACTCTTTAAAGGGGATGTGCGAAGGCAATCTACTTGCCAAACCTTTTTTTGTGTTAGCCCATTTTTGTGCGTTACAATGTTCTAAGGGGGATTTTTCCCTTTTGTATTTTCCCTTCCTTTGCAAATGACATGAGTTCACATCATTGGCCTAGTTTTTATTATTCATCTTACTTTTGACCATTTTGTTTTTTAATTGCCCTTTGTGGGGCTCATGATCTAGCCTCACAAGTGTTTAGCTTAGTCACATTCTAATTTGCCTTTTGGTTTTTTTCCTCCCATAAATTTTTGTTACTCATCAAATGGCATAAAGGTTTTGGTTTTCCCATTTGGGTCCACATCTTTCTCTTCTTCCTTTTTGCAAGGTGCATTAAATGAAGATGTTTGCCATGCAAAGGCAATTCTAAAGTTTAATGATGTTTAAATTACATTTGGGATTATCTTTCAAATTTTTACCCAAATACCTTCCTATTTGTTTCGTTGCTTCCCTCCTTTATCAATCTTTCGATGTTAACATTCCTCTTTCTACTTAACCTTCATGCAAATTTTTGGGAAATTTTTGGGCCTAAGCTTTTTGGATTGCTTGTAAGGACTTTTAGTGCAACAAGTTTTTCTCCCCATTTCTCATGGGGATATCAACTTCGTAGGGTGGCTACAATGATGGCAATTTAAGCAAAAAAAAGGTTTTACCATGATCGCCACCTAATAGACACATCTCTTCCCTTTGCAATAAAGATTTTTGGGTGCTTATAACACTAATAAGCGAACAAATTTTTTCATCAATGTACAAGCATGTTGTGGTTAGTAGAGGGCATTGGTGGCCTTCCTCTTGTGGTTCTATGTGTCTTTTATAAGTAGAACATGTTGATAGAATTGTAGAAAGCACAAGCTACTTCTAATTTGGAGTGTGCCATTATTGCTTCTATAAGTTTATTATTCTTTCAAGTTTTTCATCATCTGTTAGGTTCTTTCTATGCTTCTTGTGATTAGTGGGGGTTTTGAAACATAATTTGTTCCTCTATCCCTTTGTGACCCCCTTTGGGTTTTTGCGATTTTGGTTCCAATTTAGGTCTTCTTTCTTTGTTTTTCTTTTCCTCCTTTGCTTGGTGCTTTGTTGAACAAAGTTTGTTAATATTTCATCAATTAATATAAATTACAAACAAGCATTATTAATAAAATTATTGGTAAAGTCACCATGTTTTCACTTTATCTTTAGGCCTCCTTTCATCCCCTATCCCCTCTTCCAGTGGTATTTGCAAAGTAAGGGAATTTTATTAAATCTCAATATGAAATATAAGTCAACATTTAATGCACAAGGTTCAAAAATAATTATAGTAATTGTACTAGTAGGAGTAGTGAAAACATATGTAGCAATAGTGGTGATGCTCAAGGAAAAAGGAAATACATATGTAACTTAGTTTAGGGTAAACCGGTCGATAATCGAACACTTAAGCACTCAGGGCAACTAGATCCAATGGGAGGCCTTCATTGTTTTTGGTGTTCCAACAAAACTTGAACTCCTACTATTGGCACATTTAGTGCATTAAAAATTGTCAAACACGAAATAAAATTGATAAAATTATGGCCCGTCAAAGCAAAAAGGTTCAAGAACTCAAAAACAATTTACCACCAAATGCTACAAATGCAAACTCCTTAACACCCAAAAAATTCCTTCTATGTTGCCTTGTTGCTATTAGAGTTGATGGATACCGAAAAAAAAATTTGTATGTTGCCTTGTTGCTATTAGAGTTGATGGATACCGAATTTTTTTTTGTATGTTGCCTTGTTGCTATTAGAGTTGATGGATACCGAATTTTTTTTTGTATGTTGCCTTGTTGCTATTAGAGTTGATAGATGATTTGTGGAACTTCAGGTGATGTTCCTATAACACTTTAAATCATTTAACATGAATAAGAAATAAGAAAGTTATGAGGTTTGAAAATAGGAGGGGTCAAAATGAAAAAAAATGAAAAAAAACACATTTTGCAATTTGAAAAACCATATTTCCTTTATTGCTCTTTTTTGGCTGTTCCTTTGACTTGGCATTTCAAAGATGATTTGTAGAGCTTGCAAAGGCACTCCTATAACATTTTAAATCACTCAAAATGGAGAAGAATTGAGAAAGATTTGCCAAAATGTTCAGTCATAGGCAAGCGATTGGTGATGGGCTGGTTTACACTACCATCAAAATTGATGGTTTTCTGAGTTTCAACCCCCATCGAATGCTATTGTATTTTTTTTCAGTTTTTTTAAAAATCTCACCTGTGTACAATCAAACTCAGGGTTGTGGTGCTGTGTTTTCCTTACTTTATGGATAACTTTAATATCTAAGGAAATATAATATATACACTTACCTTGCCAAAAACATTTACGCAATGCCCTGCAATTGTAGATGAAATTTGTTTACAAGCTCCCCCTTCAATGGAAGGGTAAAATTTTATTCATACAACAGGTAAGGTCAGTGTAAAGACACATATTTGTCGTGTGAATCTAGGTAAACGCAAAAGATGTACAGTTACCCACACAACACACTGATTTGTAGATTACATTAAGGATGAAATATAGCAATAAAATAGTGGGAAACTTGTGCTTTTTCTTCTTTGCGAAATTTCATGAAAATGCAATTTTAAAAAAAAGAAGAATATTTTATCACATATTTCCTTTTTTGAAAGAAAAAATCGCCAAATTTCGAAAAAACAAAAGTTTGAATTTTTTTACCAAATTTCTACATGGATTTGAGAGAGGTGGCATTTTTTGTAGTCATGTCTGCCACGCAACTTCTGTCATGCGGTAGGCGATCTAGTCGGCATTAGGAAACTACAATAAAGATTGCAGAAAGCAAACCAACAATTATCAAAAGCAGTGGCAATGAGCAAACTGCTCCAAAGGGCACTCTGTGCAATCTGACGAGAAAGCAAAACGCTCTAACAAGCTCATCAGTTAGCATCAATCCCGCATCAATTCACTCTTTGGGTCTGTTTTTCCACGCGTCAGGACCGTGATATACAAGGTGTGACTTTGCAATCCTGTGGAAAAAGGAGTGGTAGAGCTTTAGAAGTGTTTTGAAATCATGATCACTCCCGGATAACCGGCGTTGTTTCAGCTTGCAACAATTCGATGGTCATAACTATGTGTCCAACACTTCTTCAAAGAAGTTGGAGCTTGAACTGGTTGATTGCGAAGCTCTGAATCAAAGCTACAATTTTATTACATACAAAGAACTACTCTGCTGCAATTAGCTATGTACATGATGTGAACTCAATTTAATATTGTGCTCCACCTCCCAAGTCGCTAGAGAGAATCCATAGTGTGGTGAGGAGTTCGCCACCATCCCTAAGCATTGCACAATGCTCCTCCACCTTGTTGGCTTGAGCAAAACACGCAATGAACCAGCAAGCCGACGTCCTCAATACTTCCCATCTCTTCGCCGCATCCATCTGCAGAAGCAACACTGCTAGATGGTTGCTGGCCCAGTGGCAATCATCGCTCAACAGTGACAGGTCAGCTTGACTGCTCAAGTGACCCCTCAATGGGAAACCTTCTACCTCGGTTCCATTCATCAATCTTATTCGCAGATGGATCGCCTCTCCTAGATCAGACACCTCCTGTCTCGTATTCTTTAGCCATCTCGAAGGATCCTTGATGTCCGCCTTAGCTTGCGCCAAGCTCGTTTCCACTAGCTCCTTCGTTACGTCTAACTGGGTAGGTAGAAGTTGGGGACAAACCGTGAGCAGACGGTTCACGTATAGCATTTGCCACACTGTCTTAGTCCGATCTGCTACCTCGGAGTTCGTCGTCACAGATTGGGTTGATCCTGGACCATGATCAGAATTCATGTCATCAGTTCTCTCCGATCCTGGATCACCAGAATTGTCATCGCCAAGATTTGGGTTCATAATATTCCGATCGGAAATCACTTCCATCTTGCCTGTGTTTCTTTGGTTTAAGTTGTCGCCTTGATCAGTTGATAACTCGATTTCTGCTGTATCGGGATCTAGGTCAAGTTCGTGGTCGTTTGAATCTTCAGGCAGTCGGGACTCAACATGGGTGTTGGCGTCAACATCAGGTTGAGAGTTGTTCGACCCATTCAAGCAGCTGGAGTGATG
>Ga0209611_10006870_pt1 | contig 18440 bp, 16 predicted proteins | sample S1TSphgellanicum_3_FD_187693 | JGI IMG/M metagenome (GOLD analysis project Ga0209611, IMG submission 187693) | Host-associated microbial communities from peat moss isolated from Minnesota, USA - S1T2_Fc - Sphagnum magellanicum MG (SPAdes) (version 2) | ecosystem: Host-associated > Plants > Peat... | reverse complement strand
ATACAATCCATGTTTTGCTTTTGTAAATATTTTATGAAAACTAGTTTGTTTGTTGGTTTTTCTTTTTTTATTTTAATATTTTTTTCAAAGAAACAGCAAGTTCCCTGGGGTCATTTCGCCAGGGAACTTGTCGTTTCTTGAAAACAAAGTTTTAAAAAATCCTAGAAAAATAATACCATTCATTGAGGAAAATGGCCATTCCCTTGGGAGCAACAAGTCCCCTGGGCGGAAAAGTGTGTTTCTTGGGGAAATGAGCCATCTTCCCCAGGGAAAACCAATTTCCTAAGGAACTAATACCATTCCTTGAGGAAAATGGCCATTTCTCTTGGGGAGCAACAAGTTATTGTTTCCCGGACCAAAAAAAAGAAAAACACTAGTTTCATAAAGCAAGAGCAAAACATGGATTGTGATAACCCTCATAGTAGTTAGGGGGCAAAAATAATTTAACTTGAAAAAATGGTGAGGTAAGTTATGAAGTTGCCCAGGGAATTAGATTTTTTTTCATCCATCTAAGAAAAAAATGAGAAAAGAATCGAACTCTTTGGGTCAAGAAAGAATTCCCAGCCACTGCACCACAACATTCGTGCTTGAAAAGAAGGACGGAAAATGATACTTAATGCATTGATAATAGTTCGGGTACAGCCAAAAAATTTCAAATTTTTTTTCTACTGTTATGTCTCATAATAGAACTAGTAATAAAATAAGCACTGTCCTGCAATTCTGTTAAACCCAGTGCCACATTTAACTCATTGCACCGGTTTAGTGCTTGCCCCAATGAGCGCTGTTCGGCGCCGATGGTGGATTCCCTGTGCTCATTGGCAGATCATTTCACGTTGTCTGGAGTTTGATGTATTTTTGGGGAGTAGCTTGATTGAAACCTGTTTGCAAAATGTGGGAGCATTGAGGATGCCTTGAGAGTGTTCAACAAGATGCCATTTCGAAACGTGGTCTCTTGGAATGCCACACTTGGAGGATGTGCCTTGCACAACCATGGTAAGGAAGCTCTAAAACATTTTGAACGGATGTGCAAAAGAGGTGTACAACCAAAAGATATCACATTTATTTGTCTTCTATCAGCTTGTAGCCATGCAGGTTTGGTGGATGAATGCATGCACTATTATGATATATAGTTCATATGATTTCTTCACAATTGGAACATCACTTCTGCACGGTTGATCTTCTTGGCCATGCTGGGCATCTAGAGGAGGCAGGGAGTGTGATCAAGGAAACGTCTCTAAACCACATGTGACTGCATGGGGGGCTTTGTTCAGTGCTTGCAGAATTCACGATAATGTGGAGATGGGACAACGTGTTGCAAAACAAATTCTTGAATTGGAGCTTGAAAATGCTTTTGCTTATGTGCTGCTATCAAACAACCTTAGACCCTAAACCCTAAAGTCAAGAAGCTCTGCGCAAAAGAAGGAGAAGAAGAAGAAGACCCTCGTCTCGGTCAACAAAAGTCAACACACCCCCCGACTCGAGCCCCCCTCGCCTGCTTGCAACCGCGGAGGGTTTGACCTCGATCAAACCTATCGCCTGTCGTGGCATTGCGGCCCGATATTGCAAATCATATGTATAGGTACTCGAATAGACCCATGTTGAATCGTTGCAACATGTGTTGTCCTGAATTTTTGTGGCGGTTCTCGCGTGGGAACCCGCACCGATGCCTGAAGACCTAGCCCGGAAGAACTACTCGCGTCGGCGGCGACCAGACCCTTGTGCAACAAAGGTAGCAGATACCAAAGCGTCTTCTCGGAGCCTATTTTGGCCCTCACGACCACGTCTTTGCCCTTCAGAATCAAAGGAATTTCCTTGACTCGGATTGGAGTCTGTTCCGCTGGGTTTCGTTTCCGCCACACTCGTGCGAGCGGCGGATCCGATCTCATCTATTCGACGCCCAGGGCTGCTGACAAAAAGGGTTTTCATTCTTCTCACTGGCCCGAAACAGCTACGTCTCCTGCATGAGATCGAGCGTAAACTCTACTCCACTGGACTGGTCAGCTGCTTTACGGTTGTTGAAATACCAGCGGACAACGTACCCACATTCACGACCTGATCGAGCTTCCCAACTTGCCCACCACCTCGTCTCTTTGCATGAACGCGTAGCCGATCGAAGCTTCATGCATGCGTCTTAGTAGGTGACGACCCCAACCTGGGAAAATCACCGTGAACTGTGAGGATTGACGGGTGTTCGAGTTTCGCCACCCCATGCATTACGGGCGCGTGCACGAACTTTGGTTAATCCATGACGGCAACCCTTCAAATTTTCATCGACTTTATTACCAATCCACCCACATATTATATGCCATCGAGTGGCACCCATCATCGAGTTCTTCAACCGTCGTCTTCCTCTTTGCGCTTTGGTCTGCTTGCATCATGTGGCTCGGTTGTTAGAATACTTACTTTTCCTCGCATGTCTTATGGACACAAAAAAAAACCAACCCAATTTGTTGCGTGGGGACCTGCACCGGCGCCTGAAGACCCACCCCAACTTGGAAGAACCCCCAAGACGACGGTGGCTAATAGCTTGTGCAACAAAGGTAGAAGCTACAAAAGTGTCTTTCCGGAACTTGCTTCGACCCTTGCGACCACGTCTTTGCCTTCACCCGGATTGGAGTTGGCTCCGTTAGGTTTCGTTTCCTCCATGCTCCATGTTCATGGTAGCCACGGATCCAACCCCATCTCCTCGACACCTAAGGTGTTCTTGAGGGACTTCCTTTCTACGAACGATCAGCATCCCCACGCACCGATTACCATCGTCACCTAGTCCGCACATTGTTGCACCTGTGTTCGCACGATTTGCGCAGCCGTGTACCTGCAACACTAGACAGGATAGAAGAGGACCAAAAAAATAGTAAGATTTCTAGATTTGTATAACTGGCTTTCAACGTCTAACCAAAAAAATAGAAACAGATCATGGACGATTTTTACTTCATGAAACACCCTACCTATTCACCTTTTCGAACAATAGAGAAAGAAAAGAAGTGGATAAACGGATGGATAAAGGAAAAGAAGAGGACGGTATCCAGAAAGTATAGAAAGTTGAGAAAATTTGTGAAGCAACTAGTAGAATCGTAGTATCAATTCGAACAAATTCATTTTGGAAATGTAGAGGTGTTAAGTTCACCTATGCGTACTACCTCATCAGAATGATTTTTTAGTTCTAATGCCAAGTGATGACAGTGAACCCAATCAAACAAGCTAGAGAGCCTAGCAAAGGGTTAGTTAGAAGGCCTACAAACCTAGGCTAAAATACAAGGTGGCTTTGACCTCCCGATCAAGACAACAGTTTGGCAAAAGATGTGTCTACCTAAAACAAGTTACGCATGCGTCGGTTGACTTGTCAACTGAATTCCCGCTTAAAGCTTATTCAAGAAGAAAACGTCCAACCTGAAATTGATTAGTTGTCAAAAGGAAGACTTTCTTCACACAACATTCATGGTCCCGACAGAACTAGAAAATGAAGCAATAGAGAAAGGGGGCAATATTACCGGCTTAACATTCGTAGTATATGGTGTCAAGTGAGTATGTGAGGGTAGTAGTGAACGTGCGCATCATGTCTGTTACGAACATGTCTAAAGCAATGAATGCTCACTGTCTAGACGCCTAACATTATCTATGGTTTTCAAATCTATAGCATTCATACACATAACCAGCATATCAACAAGTGGACAAAAGCCACAAAAATCTCCACGTGAATCAGAAAATGTTTGCCCTTAAAAATAAATGAAGTGAAAACATGACCGAGGCTGGGGCTCAGGAAGGGAAGAAGGAAAGTGGGCTAGGTGATAGGGCATAGGCGTGCAGCCTAGGAGTGCATTGGGTGACCTGGTTGATTGTTCCGCGTAGATCCGTGAACAGGACAAAAGAGAACCTCCAAAAAATAGCCGGGGTTTCGCTGGGGCTTTGTTTTTAACCTGTTTTCTTTGCTCTTTCTTCAAATCCCTCTTGCTCGATGGGTGTTGTTTCAAACTTTAGCTAGAATTATCAACCCCTTCATATTTTTTCTTCATTAAGTGTGCATTGAGGAATTATTGTAGGACTCATCCCACGCGACGTACGTGACATGACATCGGCGGAGGAGCACGACGATCTCATCCTGAGTGACCAGTTGTAGCTCCGCCAACTTATCCATGTTGACAAGTTTCAAGGAGGGTCGCCGGTTCCGCTCCTCCAAAGCGTCAGCCCACTTGTAGGTAGGCAGTCGTGAATAGGAAATCCCGAAGATTTCGTTGCCACAGTCGTCAACACCGTTGCTAGCAATTGTAGGACTTTGACTCCCTCCAAAGACGCCGCAGCCTCCGCCGTTCATCTTGATATGATTCACCTCGATCTCATGGGGGTGGGCGGGAGAACAATGGGATGTGTAGCGTCGGACCCGAGATGGTTTGGCTTCAGGGATTCGATTCTTGAAACGCTAGGCATATCGATTTCCACCAGGATCGCCCAGTTTCACCAGCCCATGCACCACGTCCGTGACCCTAGTTTTGCCATTTTAGGACGACCCCTGTGCAGACCTCTTTCGCCCATCGGTGTGCACCGGTGATTTCACGCAGCCTTCCGTGCCATCGTTCGACCTTAAACTTGCAGCATAAATCATCCGTTTCTACCCCGCAAACTGGTGCCACGACGTTTCATAATTATTAATTTCAAATTATATTTATAATTATTATAGGTTGCTTAAATATGTGTATATTTAAAAGATTATAATAGGATGAAACAAAATAGGTTGAACAATCACCTAATACCTCCCAAAAACTATTTTTACACACGCAGTTTAGAATTTCAACACTTGTGTCTTGGCCCATAGTTCAAAAGTTCATTAAGTATGGTATAAATGTAGAGTGTGCTTTAAATTAATAATTTAAAGCACATTAAAACATCTTGTTTCTTTCATATGAAACAAAATATTAAAATTACAACATTAAAAACAGTTTGCAATCAAGATTTGTTGGTTTAGAGCTTCAATTATTTATAAGGATTCATGTTTAAAACATAAATAAGCTTGAATTTGTCAAATATAAAACTCTTCAAATTTTTATGATAAAATCTTGAGTGGCTTTAAGACCTTATGGATTTTAATTTGCAAGCATTGGTGCATTGCACATAAAGTAATTCATTTCTTTTTCTTCGTTTTCTTTTTGTCAATTTTTTTCCTTACGAAATTAAAGTAACCAGTCATTCGTCTTCCCATGCATTTGATTTGATTAATAACACATACTACAGAAAAATTAATTTAACAATAACATGCTTAGCCGAGCTCTGTCCGGCGCACCTTTAGCGCCTGACAGTGCAGCAGTGCATGACAACTCTTGACCAACAACAATGCCCCCTCTGGTTTTTTTAGTCCTCCCTTTGGATTCCAATAAGTCTGTCAGTTTCGTGGGCCAGTAGCAAAGAGGCTCATAAGTCTTGCCAATAATCAGAGGGGAACGTTAAATCTCCCAAGGGGACCGTTTTTCCCCCCCCCCCTTGCCCTTTGCCCGGTTAAGATTTATGTGCAGAGAAAAGGAAGCCCAATATGGTTCTTATTAGCCTTGGCATGCTACAGGCATTTCATAACAGGCCCAGCTCCATGTCAGGAGTGTGTGTCTGGCATGTTACATGGACTGTATAGCACATTACTTATATAACATGTCATGCTAGGGGCCTGGGCAGCAAAAACTTGATGGGTCCCCAAATAAATTTTGCGACAATTATTGACTGGGCAATGGGGCAAGCAGGAAAAAATTAGTGACGACTATTTTTTGTACCTGGTGGCAATTAATTGCTAGATTGCGCCTGCTCTACGAAGAATATTCCCAAAATCGCTGACCATATGAGTATTTCTTAACGGTGGCCCAAGGCTTCTTTTTAACTCTTAACCCTTGTCTGTAGGAATATTCCCATGACCATGAGGTACAGATTTGGGGGGAATCTTACCATGCGGCCCCCAACCCAGGGTTAGGAAGACCCAAGGTTTTGAAAATCTGTCTTCAGAATATTCTCCCATTCCATCGCTGGTGGATGAGGAAGGCCTCATCCCATCTAGTCCCCCAAAGAGCTGTCCCATTCACCATGTTCCCATGGCCATTCCCCACAGGTCCCAAGTGCCCTTTTTGGTTCATTGTGTTTCCAATGGCTCTTTCTTGAGCGACAAATACCCATCGGGAAGAGCCATTGGAACGCAGTGAACCGAAAATGCTCCAAATATATGTAAATACATTTGCTTTTAAGAAAATCATTGTTGTTATTCAAGGGACCAACACATGCTCAAGAAGGTCCATCGAAGTTAACCGAAGATCATGTCGTTACCCTAAGATAAGGCATGGTTGTTTTTTTGGGGGACTGAGGGAGGGTTGGGGGGGGGGGGCCGACAGGCAGCCACCCTAATTGTTGGTCTACTATGCACTTAGCATTTATGGTGCTCCCATCCCCAACTGCATGTTTGTTGTTTGTAATTAACCAACCAGTAAGGTGCAACTTAGTAAAGTTTGAGCTTTCAAGTCAAGCCTCAAGACACAACGCTGCAAAGACCATGTCTCCCAACATTTCCAGTCAGGTGTCCTTCTAAATAGTGTACCCTGGCAGCACATTGAAAACTGCAGAGCCTAGAGTCCTGGTTAATCTAAGGAACATGTATCATATGGATTTTGAAATTAGTCTCCTATGTAACAACACTGCATCAAAAGGGACAGCTGTGTCTCTCATCTGCATACACTCAGCAAGAAAATATTTCTCATGAGAATAGAGGGAACTCCACACTCCCAATTGAAGAAAAGGAGGAACATTAAAAATTTTACCTCAGCCTAAAGACCAACCAAAGAAGAACAACTAAGAGACCAACCACAAAGAACTAAGAGAACACAAAAGCAGTATGAACAAAGTGACAGTCTCCCACTTGTTGAGGGACCATCAACAGCATCATGTGTGATAGCGACTTCTCTATCACTTCCCCACTGACGTCATCAGCCCCCTACAGTGGATATAGGTTGGAGATCAACTATCCCACCTAACAAACTGTGAGCTGCAGCTTCTAATCTCCATTGCAAATGCTAAATTAGACTGTACAGAATTCAAATATCTTTCACAGTAATGGAATCACATCTATCCATGACCTTCTCCAATGTCATTCACATGAAAACATATACACTTGGGACCAGAGAAGAAGTTCCACCTTATGCCCAGAGGCAACAGAAAGTAGACCCCCTTGGGAATGGAAGGCAAGTGATGCAATCGGTCAATCTACAAACAAGAACCAAGCACAGCCAAAATCAATAGAATGCCATGTTTGTGATGCTTGAAAGGCTTTCAATGTCATGGTGAACTCTTCCTCCAAGGATGTCCTAAGTCGAGAACCCTTGATGTTAACTCTTGGCAACATATTTTGGGAGACCTCTTTGCACAAAAAAATTTCCCACACAAAAAACAACACAACAAAGCCTCTGTTGTCCAGTATAAGGCTCATGCACATGACAAGTAGCTCATCTAGTCATCTGAAAATTGACAGTCTAGGAAACATGAGAATAAAAACACACTAGTCTCATCACAAAAGATATGCAAATGAGGAGGTTAGCAATATTACAAAAGTCACGAGAACCAACACACTCTGCAGTTGTTGCATCCCATAAGAGTACTTCATTATCAAGGCTTCCACTTGCAAGCACCTCTGAGCTGCTTGGATGAAACCAAACCTGTAACAGAGAATGCAAAGAAAGCACAGACAAGACCTTTCATGTGAACACCCAGAAAGTAGAACAGAACCAACCAGATTCAAGGCACTCCATGTCAGAATTTAATGAAACAAGCTTTAAACAATGATAACACTTGAACACCCATGTGTGTTTCTGCACATAATGTCAATTATAAACTTGATCTTCAAACATGAAGGTTCTACATATGTTTTCCTCAAGCAATCATCAAATGCCTGTGCAAATGACTGCAGTTGCCACATCCTATGCTTTGGGTCTAGTCAGCTGGTGATGTAATCCTTCAAGTTTGACTTCACATGGACATTGGAGGAACTACGCTATAATTCAAAAATATCCAGAAGTGGAATAATGAACATCGTATTACCAGGGACTCAAACAATCCCATGCAATGAAAAGAGAGAGAGATCATTCACTCCAGTCTCCAAGTAAGCCACTTTAGCCTGCAATTCTAGATTCTCAAAAACCCACTTCAGGGTTTGATTAGAATCCACATATCACCCATGGAGTTTGCCGATGTCCACTCAGCACCTTCAGACAACAGCCTGTTTGGCAGCAAATTATCTTCACCATATGATCACCACTGCACATTGAACCAGCCTCAGGAGCAGCCTAGCCAAAGCTAGACTCACAATATTCTTCTAGACACATTGTGCAACTCCCAAAACCTCAGACCAAACAAGAACACACAAAAATGTACTCCATTGTATTGACATCTGCAGTTGAGGGGCTCAGACCTCTCCTGCATCAGACCAACAGAGCCCAAAAGAAAAACTACAAATTCCTTAGGTACATTCCCATCAATGTAGCAAAAGCAAACCATGATCCAGTCTGCACAACTTCTGAAACAGACAATAAATGACCTGGTAATAAGATAGTGACACTAGACACAGAAGACAATGTATGTCATCAATCTTGGGGAGATTAAGTCAACACAAAAGTGCAATACCATGGATCTCACAAGGTGACAAAAATGAAAAAGCAACATTGACATGACTTCCTGAATCTACAAAAAATTCTAGAGGAACAGTGATAGCCTCTTTGAGAACTCAGGATTTCCCAATGATGAGTACTGTTCACAATGATCACATGATGAGTATGGAGAATTCCTCAATACTCATGATTAAGTTGACCTGAAAGGAATTGAGAAATTACCCGAGTAAGGTATTGGATTTTCTGGATCTGACAAAATAGCAGCAGCCAATACAACAATCATGAAAAAAAGGAAACTAACTTGAAAACAAAGAGAAAACACAACCTAAAAGAAGAAACTGGGGTAGTTTGAAAACAGCAGGGGTCGTATGCATATTCAGACACCTTTGACAGCAAAATGTATTATATTGACCAATTAAAATATCTCACTGACTTCATGAATGCCCAAGAATGAGCAGAGGTTTCTGCCAAGCGTTAATCACCATAGTGAGATTTCATTTTTGAGCTCATAAGACAGGCAGTAATTGGAAAATTCAGCCATAATACAGGCTACATCAACAAAAACCTAAAAGAGAGGAGAAGATCAAAAAACCCAATAAGGAGGAACATAAATATAAAGAGAAAGAGAAGCACAAAAGAGCTAGAAATGGAGAAGCATCAAAAAGATACAAGGAAGGAAACAGAGAGAAACACTAGATAAATTTGAATGCAAAACTGTTAAGAGGAAAAACTGGGCTTGGCTTTGACATATCCCACACCTCTGCAGAACTGAAGAACAGGAAAAGAGAAAACTGGACCACCCAAAAGAAGGAGAAAGGAGGACACACAAAAAAGGGAAGAACAACCAACTTCACCAATTAAAACAAAACTGCAGTATGAACATTGAGTTACATACTCCTGTGGCTGCTCTTTTGTAAATGGCAGACTCTTGACTCACACTAAACAAAAAATTTATTGACTTCCTTTATGTCATTACATGTGTCCACAAACTTCAGAGACCTAAGCCCTTCATTTTGTAAATTCTAAAGCAGCACATTCAAAGTAATTATAAGCTACTGAAAAATCTTTAGTAAGATCATGAAAAAGCTCTCCATAAAATGCTTACCATCTCAGGAACAAAGATCCAATGTCATAATCTGTGAATAAGCAACCTGTGCCTCAAATAAGCTACTAGAAATTATGGATGGAATGCGGTAAGCATGGAAATTGCTTCACACTCAAGACATGTATGTGCTGCTAAACTGTAGCTGCAACCTGGCCAAGAAATAGCAGATGAACAGCAAACACAATTAGACAGTGAACAGAAAATGCAACAATATAGTGAACACCAAATGCAGCAAGATAGAGGAGAGGCTAAGTGCACAACCAACTTTCAGCAGAAGAGAAGTACATACTGAGTGGAAGCAAGGGTGTTGCCATCTGGGCTGAAAGCAGCTGCTATAGTGGAGCATGGAGCCAGTTCAAGAGTGCAGTATTTTGCTGTACATGACGAAGAGACTCTGTCTCCAACCTAATGGAAGATCAAACCCACAGAAAAGACTAGAATCTCCAATGAAACATGAATATCAATAAGTTGATGCAAAGATCTATTTGCAGGGAAATTAGTAATAATACAAGTTACATGGGCCAGGCAACAACTAGACCCCAATAAACAGAAGAGAGTGTGATCATAGCTTTACAGCATGTACACAAAGGCTATGCAGCCATTACACTTCACTGACTTAATCAGCTCTCAGCAGTAAATATAGATGGGATAATTAAATGCTCAAAATTGCTTGGGCACATCATTATGTAAGCATATGGATACTGATCTTGTAAGCCAGATAGAATCATCAGCCCAGGAGGATCACAGTGATAACAATAAAAATTGCAAGAAGAGATATGCATGGAAACCAATCAGCAGCATGAAAAGAGAATGGTGACTCTGCATTCTACATCTTCTGCCACCTTGAAAGTATTTACATATCAAAATTAGCCAAATCACAAAAGTCAGTCAAACATGTGGTCCAAAGCAAGCAGTTCTGGGTCGAATACCTTGCTGAATTTGCTGTCATAGTTTCAGCATGTCAGTGCATGCAAAAGAGAGTATAACCAACCCTGAATAACAGATGGAAAAAAAAAACACAAAATTGAGTAGTTTAGATGATAGCAACAGTCACACACAGCACCAGAGACCTTTCAACAGCAAGACGAATGGTGGTGACCAGTTATGATAACTTTCTGATTCACCATATCAACTCTCTGAGGTCAATGTCATACATTAGCCACCTCACAAGGCCAATGATAGAAGGGTAACTCAGCCCTGACAATGGCCAGCTAAAACCCTACTAAGACAAGAAGACGACCAAGGAGATGAAGAATAAGGAGGACTAATAAAAAGTTTAGAAAAAGAAAAGTCTAACAAGAAACAAGTAAGGAAAAAGACAGAACTTTTAAGGCATTATCTTTATGAGGACATAGCTCAAGTTGAATATATCTTAATATTATTAGCAAGTACCATACTCTGCTGGGACAAGGCTTTTATGCCTTCCAGATAAAAAACGGAGATCATCTAGGGCTTTGACCAAATTCTGTCTGGGTTTGCCATATTTGGGACAAGAGAAGTACATCCACCAGCACAGTTTCACCAGGCAATGCATACACTCACAAGACATGAAGTTAGGTCACGAGTGGAGTGCAGGGCAAGGGAGGTGGGAAAAACAACCACATGGGTTTTCCTGCATTCCATGGCTGCAGCTCAGTTCTGGCATGGCCTGCAAAAGTTAGTGATGCCATTGCAGAGAGGAAGATAACGTGACTGAATGCTAGTTGATTGAGAGTGCATGAGAATGATGCTGTCATGTCCAGAATCAAACTGATAGTTCAGTGAAATTTCTTTCAAGATTACAAAAGTGCTACCAATACCAACAAAAACGACACGCATCAATTTACAATTTCACAATAACTCCCATTGGAACTCCACTATCTTGTTTAAGGTGTGTCCAAACAAACCATGAAATGAGGGCCCGCTTGGCATCAGTGGCTTCGAGTTGAGATTGGGTACAGCAGCTGCTTTGTGCCAGAGTCGAAACGACGGCCGTCTCGTGACAGGCGTGACCTCCCTCCATGAAAGCAAGCGCACTACATTTCCTCCTCTGCGTTTTAAAGCCGCCACTGGGTAACATATTCTAGAAACTGTGATGTCTTTTGGCAACTTAACTTCCCAGAAGACACCAAGTCCTTTATCGGTTTAGCGCAAACCCAAAAGAACACAAAGAAGGATTTTGGCGGTTGAAGAATGCTGTACAATGCAACATCAAAAGCACACGACTGCTGACAGGCAATGATTTTTCAGGTTAGAACAGATAAACTGAAGGTGAGATATACATGCATTTCCAACCACGGTGGTACTGAGCACACCGCAAATGGGACGTTGAAGCAGAGGTCCGAGTTGATGAAGATCCACCCAATCTTTCATCGCCAAATAGCATGACCCCCTTCTCCTTCTCACTCGAATTCAATTCTTCCCACACTACACTGCCATAGTAACAATTGGTTAAAGCGTTGAAGCCTGAAAGAGATTGACGTACTTCATTCTATCAACGACGTGCCCTGCCGGCACAAATCGTGCTCATCGAACATTAACGCTTGCCACCGCCCCATGTAGATGGAATGGAGGTTCCTTGGTTGTTTGAAAATGCAAGCCGCAGAGGTAGCAAATCCAACGCCTGATCCACCACTCCAACCAAGCAAGCTGAAACTACACTACATGTTCTACTTGCTCGTCGCCTGGACATGCATACTAGCCTTCTTGTCCCCTCTAAGATGCAAACCCTAAAATTATTCTAGAACCTCAACATTGTGCACTTCGTTGCAACATCTAGTTTAGGATCTCAAGTAGCCTAGAAAGCAACGGCAGAGAGAACTGCCTCTCCTCTCCTCTCGAGCCACGAGTTTCGGGCCGCCCAGACACCGGCGAAGCCACCTTTCCGATTGTCCCATTGTCCTTTGCTCTTCTTGTGCAAAGCTTGCGGTGGGAGTTTGGCAGAGCAAGCATAGCATTTCTTTCCAGTCAGACCTGGTGTGCTTTGATTTTGGCGACAAGTATTTCCCAGCATTGCAGGCGCTAGGGCTTGCTTTCATCTTTCCACTTTTTCTTTGTTTTTCTTGCAACTCCTTTTTTCTTCGTTCCCTGATGGACGAGGATAGCGAGTGCAACGCGATTCGTCAAGTCTTGGAGGAGAGATGTCCAGGTGCGAAATTCAGAGGTGATGACATCAAGAAGTTGGTGGATGCGGGATATGATACAGAAACTGCACTTGCAGCAGCCTCTAAGGATTCCTTGGACAGAATTCTTCCTACCCGACCTGGTGTGGTGGACGTTCTCGTCAAGTCATTCAGTCAACCTGCAACTCCACCTGCTCGTGCAGTCTTGACACCACAAGAGCATGGTACAATATGAAGGATCATAAACATTGACGTCAATTCTGATCTCCGTTGATACTTGTGCACATGATTATTCTGCAAATGCATAGCCAGCTCTTTGGCATGTTTTCCAATCATTTTAAGTTCTGACCTAAATTTTTGTTCCAACTCTGTTGTTTCTACCAGGTGAGGAACGCTCTGAAGAATGGATCGAGCATATGCTGATGCCAGGGCTAACCACACTCCCACAACATGACTATGACCTTGCAAATGTATTGTTCCCTGAGAAGCATGGAAAGCTTCCTGTAACTAGGAGGATGTATCACGAGACGTTTATGAAGAAGCCTAATATGACAAAGAGGTTTCTGATCGAAGCAGATGATTCGGCTGTCCCTATTATGTTGACATTGGCTCTGAGACTCTCTTTTGGCCCTGCAGCGTCAGAGATGAATACATCAGCTCGCATTGTATGCTTCCTGCAGGATCTCTTTGAACTGTGCAGGTCCTATAGCCCGTACAAATTCACGTACCAGTTCTTCTTCAATTGTAATGAAACGACAGCTGGTAGTCGTTCCAGCTCTACGAAGAAAAGGTCAAGACCTGATACCCTTCTTACCGCATATGGATGCACCTTCCTAATTGGTGAAGACCAAGCTTTCCAGCCTTTCTGATGCTGAAGGTGATCTTAGAGCAAAGGTGAGACCACTTTCCACCATGTTGAACGGAGAGTTACAATTCATTCTGGGGTACATAGCAGCAGGCTCAGCATTCCAGTGGCTTTCCATTAGCAAGAGTGGCCTGGTGAGAAGAGTGGCCTGGTGAGAAGAGTTGGTCCAAGGCTTGACCTGTCAATTGATGTTGATCGCTGCGAGTATCTGCTAAGCATTGGCTACGCATATCAGTTAATCAAGAAAATGATAGACTCAGTCCCGGAGGTACCAGGCCACCATGCTATGTTCACTGTGGATGTTGTAGGAGACAGGAAAATATGTTTCTTCCCTGATAGAGTTAGGAAGTCCATCAAGAACTTTGACAGTTTTTGTAGGGAATTGATGACTGGATTGGATGTGATACTGTGGGGTTACAAAGCTGGAGAAAGATGTCCCTCCCTTCCACAATTAATGGGCAAAAGATCAGACGACTACATAAGTCACACAGGAACCTACACAGTCGAGATAAGTCCTCTTGGACACGCACCCATTTTGAGGTCTGAGCAAAGTATCAGGATGATGGCGAAGAATGTGTGTGAAGCACTGTCTGTCCTCCATGAGGCAGGCCTCGTTCACAGGGATGTCCGACTCCCTAATGTTGTGCAGGTATCACAGGAGCAGTTCATGCTAATTGACCTGGAAACAGTAGCAGCTTCTCCTTTCCGATTGCCAGAAGGATTTCAGTATTTCAGAGGGTGGAGCATTGAGATGTTGGAGGGCAGCTTCTACACGCCCATGTCAGATATGTATCAGCTTGGCAGACTTCTGGAAAAGGATGTGCATTGGATGACTGAGATTTCAGAATCTGCTCTGCAGTTTATCAGGAAGCTTACATCTAAGAAATGCACTGCATCAATGGCATTGAGTGATCCTTGGCTGTCAGATCCTGTTCTGTAGGTTTGTCATTACTTGTCTTTGTTTTTCTGTTTTTTAATGTAGACAAAACCATGATCAAATAAGAATTTTTGAACACATCCCAAAAGGTTAAACCTCTGAATTCACTTGCATTAGCTTTCACTCATATTGTTGGACCCAACTGTATCATAAAAAAAAAGTGTTCATATTAGATCCTACATAGTATTTTGCTTGATGGCAATACTTCGAATTACTCTTACATAATGCTTAAATGGGTAGCATATACTCCTCATTGAGGTAGACGTGTGTTTGAAAGATAACAGGTCTCTTTGTGTCCAGATACCTTATGTCCTGGAACTGGTTGGGTACATGTGCTTATATTTCTTGCAAGAAAGAGAGCTGCTCCAAAGCTATAGTGGATCACATCCCCTGTTCCCATCTCTCTTTACTCCACTAAGAGATGATTTTAAATGCTCCAAACATCAGGTTGGTCTGTGCACTTCCTCTCCTTCAATTGTCCCTACCCAATCAGCAATAGCATCACAAATCCAATCATACTTCAATGAAGAGTATATGCTTAAATGGGTAGCATATACTCCTCATTGAAGTAGACTTGTGTTTAAAAGACAACAAGTCTCTTTGTGTCCAGATACCTTATGTCCTGGAACTGGTTGGCTACCTGTGTTTCATGTTTTTTAGGATATGGTGATTGGATTTGTGATGCCATTGCTAATTGGGCAGGGACACTTGAAGGAGAGGACGTGCAAAGACCAACCTGATGTTTGGAGCATTTAAAATCATTTCTTAGGTGGCAGTAAAGAGAGATAGGAACAAGGGATGTGAACCACTGTAGCTTTGGAGCATCTCTCTCTCTATCTCTCTCCCCCCCTGCCTAAGAGGAAGGATGATCAACTAATTGTTTGATTTGTCATGACTTGCAAAATGTGCATATATTATCCTTGTTCAAGTTCAGCTTTGAGCTGTTGTGGAGGAATCAGCTTAAGGGCATTTCTTTAAACATGGTCCTAATCTTCTTGAAACAGCTGAAAACTAGTGCAGGACAAGTATGGGAGTTTCTTTGTTTTCATGGTCAATGCTGCCTTGAATAATTTGAATTGGCTGTCTTGGATGCATGGTTTAAGTTAGCTCTTTCATGACAGAGCAAAGTATGTTGTGTTGATGGCGGCATTTGAAGTTCTGCTGAACAACTCAAAACCAGCTCTTCATTATTCACCAATGAAATTGTTATTCTGTCATTCTCATATCGCAGAACAAGGACTTTTAGCTGGTTTGTGGGCAACACTTGCAGTTGTTCTGTAATATATAACTTCCACCCTATCAAGGAAGAACTGTAGCGGACCTGGTGTGGTGGACATAGTTGTCAAGGCATTTGGCAAGGCCTTCGTTCAATCTTCAAGTATGTTGCCCTATCAAGAACTCCAGCTGGGATAGTGGAAACTTCTGCTCATGAAATCTGGACACCACAATAGCTTGGTACAACAAGTTGGTGAAGGAAATCCTTGCTTGGTTGATTTTTCTTGGTCTGCTAGGTTCCTTGGATTGAAGTGTCTCTTTGGCACGGAGTCAATTCCCATGAAGCCCATTCTGGATTTCGTTACACAAGTGTAAAAATTGTTGTGATTTTCAAAAAAAGTTTCCCATGATACCCAACAGTTATCTGCCATGTATCACATGAACAATATATAATAAGGAACTTTTTGTGAATGTAATGCCTATGGATGGGAGCAATTACATTTTCAAGAAACCTGCTAGCATGACTACTTATAACAACACTATAAACAAATTTCCTAGGTTTTTGTGTCTATGTAGCCTTGTGAGATTAGATGAAATATTTAGGGTTTGATGATCATGGGTTGGTATTATTAATTACATTATAAAGATTGTTTTGGTGTTTGATGGCTTTTTTAATTATCATTTTGAACCACGCCAAAACATGAGGAATTCCTTGTTTGTTTATGGATTTCATTTTTTTCAATGTCCAAAAGAACTTGACGCACCCCAAGTTCCTTGATGGATTCAATTGTGAATACAAAAGTGAAGACAACGAAAGGAGAAGGAGTTGGGGCACACTCCCTGTTTCTTAGCACTTCGGGGGTAAAGGGGTGTGCTGGAACTCTAGGACGGGGACTAGAAATATTGATAAGCAAGTCAATTACTCACACAGACCTGCACAAAACAAATAATAAGTTGGTTTGTGTGTAGCTAAAACACATTTGGTGCACAAACGAATCACGAGCAAACATGGACTCATAAAACTCACCACGGCATGGACTTGGGGGAAGCCACCACCTTCCCCCTTATAGTATTATCCATGCCTGGCCACAGGGCCAACACACAAATGTCATTTTGTCTCGAGACTCCCAAATGGGAGTCTCGAAATTCTCAAAATTGGGACTCTTGCGACTTTGGAGGTCCATAACTTTGTGTGCACACCTTTGATTGAGGTGAGGTCTAAAGCAAAGTTATAACCTTCGTTAAGAGCTTTCCAACGGTATGTGGCACACCACCTACACACAAGGAAATTGGGGCGATTCTTAACTTTTAGTGATCAGGAGTCAAATTGGCAATTTGACTCTCAGCCCTTCTTTTGGCCATAACTTGTGTTTTATGTACCCAAATGGGTCATGTGAGACCATTTTAGACATTGTCGTTTCAAGAGCTTTTCAATGATATAAGCAATTTTTCACTCCAATGGGTTTTGACCCCTGCAATTGCTCTTTAAAGATTCGAGAGTCCTTCGAGACTCCAACTACCAAAGTGGGAGCTCATTTGGGAGTGTGGAGGTTCATTCCCTCACACTCTCCCACACTCTTGAGAGCATGAAATGTCACTCCCAAGCTTCATTCTTGGCCCGCACCTTCACAAGCCCTTGCCTTGGTCGTGAGCCCAAAGCTAAGGTTGCAATAGAACTAGTTTAGCATTGGGCAGAGAAAGTCACACTTTTGTATTAGGGAAAGCCAAAATAACAAGGCATTAAATCTTGGCAAACATTAAACATGTATGGCCCATGTGCCATTCACTTTTGAAAGACTTATCTAAAAATTACCTTTCACATTAAAAGACTAACAAAAAAAAAACAAAGCCACCCCCACCACCTACTATACTTATGACAACACTAAACAAAAAATAGATAGCTATTGAATTCCTTTTATTGTCGATGTAATTAATGACTATCACAATAATTCAAGGGCTGTGAAAGGAAGGTAGCAAGAAAAAAGAAAATTATTGTGAAAGTGTTTGTGGCCACGTGGCACTTTGAAATTTCAAATTACATTTTGAACCCTTAAGCCTACCTCCACAAAAAATCTACTTTTAGTGAAGATTTTTTTGGGTAGGCAACTTGGATGTCACAAATACTCAAATTGAAAAAAATAGAACAAGTATGTTATCATGTTGACATGTATTCAAATTCTTGTGTTGTTTCAATGGACTACTCATTAACACATAAATAAATGCAACCTACGTTCATTAAATGAACAAGGACCTACATCGTTATGTTGGAAGGTTGTTGACGTTTGGGCCATTCATCATCGAAGTTGAAGCTCCAAATTAATCTAGATTATCAATAGGTGAAAACACACCATTCTTTTATAAAATGGGCTTAGGTTTAGGGTTTTTTGTTTTTCATGTTGTGACAAGACTAGACATAGTTGTAGTTGTTTTTTCCGCTATGATGCTCACAATGTTGTTGACATGTTTAAAGTTTGCATGTCAACATTGTGGGGTGAAAATGTTTGGTAGGGTTTAGGATTGTCATCATCATATTTATAAAAAAACAATGCACCATAGGGGACTTTGAGTCCTTTAAAGTGAAATTGTGTGAAATGAA
>Ga0209611_10006869_pt1 | contig 18442 bp, 11 predicted proteins | sample S1TSphgellanicum_3_FD_187693 | JGI IMG/M metagenome (GOLD analysis project Ga0209611, IMG submission 187693) | Host-associated microbial communities from peat moss isolated from Minnesota, USA - S1T2_Fc - Sphagnum magellanicum MG (SPAdes) (version 2) | ecosystem: Host-associated > Plants > Peat... | reverse complement strand
TGTATGTGTTGTAGGGTGTTGGAGGGTTGAGGACATTTATGACTAGTATACAAAGAACATCTGCATTAGATTTCAAACAAAGGAAAAGTGGTAAGCACAATTGAGATTGTTCAACCTTTTTTTTTTTTAAATTTTTTTTAAGGTATTTAAAAACACATTTGTTGGTTGCATTCCTTATAAAAATGTGAAACACTTGGGCTTTTCTACAAAGAGTTTAACTATAGAGAAGTTAGACAAAATTTGAAGAATTGTTGATAACATGTAAAAAAATAATGATGCAAAGAAACCTTAGATCAATAGCATCATGAATGGAATTCAAACTACAGTTGTCAATGTTAGTTTTGTCACATTCCATTAGTTATGTTGACATAGTCCAACATCACATTGGTTTAAGGTCAACTTAGGTCAAAGCCATAACTCTTTTACATTCGAAGGTAAATTTTCTACCTCATTTTGCTAATTAAAATTTGTCAATTCACAAAATTTTGGGGGACAAGAATGACTAGTTAAATTTGGGTCCAGATCCATGTGGTGACCAAAATTTTGTTTCAAGAAAAAAATAAAATAAATTATCATGATGTGACAATTGAATTTTGATCACCATTTCAACGGTCAAAATTTTTAATATACATATATGTAATAATATGTAACAATTTTGGCAAATGAAATTTAATCACCATAAAGACAGAGGTGTCCATAAGGATTGGGACCAAGTACACCTTAGTTGTAATCGAATTATGATTTAATTCCAATCTTATGAAAAATAATCAAATCAAATTAAATCTTAATCATCAAAATGTGGTGACAAAATTTTGGTCATTGTTTCAATGGTGAAGTTTTTTTTTCAATTTTTATAATTTTATTTTTTTGTGATTAAAATTTGTTCACATTAAATCCACTAATTTATTCACAATCTAAGAGTGCCCTAAACCCAGTCCGTGACAAAACTTTTTAAAATCTTGACCATTGAAATGTGGCAATTGATTTTTAGTTGTTGTCTTAATAATCAAGTTTTTTTAATTTCACATTTTAATTTGTTGTGACTAAATTTAGTTGCACTAGGTCTACCCAATCATAATCGAATGGCAACCTAAATTTGATCCTAAAGAAAATGTCAGGTTGGTGATTAAAATTCCATTGCCACAATTTTCAATTTTTTTTTCAAGACCAAATGTAGGTTATCATTGGACTATGCCAAAGGTGGACTTGGTGTGATTAAATTTTCATCACAAAAAATCAAAATCTCAAAAAAAAAATCTTGACCATCAAAATGGCAACCAAATTTCAGTTGCCATTGCATGAATTAAGGTTTTTTTTTCATGAGACTAGATTTAAGTCATTAGACTACAATTGAAGCTTGCGATTGACATGGCCTAATATACACTAATCCATAAAACAACTAAATTTCAATCACAAATTTTATTTTTTAAATTGAAAATGAATTTGAACCATCAAAATGGGAACCAAAGTGCATTTGTTTTCCAATATTGTAATTAATATGTAAGTTTTAATTATAGGTTTTTTTAAAGGCAAAGCTAGAAAGATAAAATATTTAGAATATATTTGAAAAACTTCTAGTGGGAGTTAAAAGCACTCCAAGCATACAATTTTGTAAGTAACTATCATTATTATTTATGAAGGTTAGCTTAGTTTGCTCTTTCAAGTCTAGAGTTTCGTTGAAAGTCAACAAACTTTCAATGGTTTTTGGATTCATATGAAATGTTAAGAACTTTTGTATTTTCCTTCAATTTTTTTTTGAATTAAAAAAAACTATTTCTGAAATTAATATAATTTGTATATTTTGTCACAACATGTGTAGAAATAGCTTGCCATTTTGGTATGGACAATTATTGTTACATGTCAAAAGAAAGAAATTCAAAAAGACATTCAACATTTTAGTAATTACATTTTTCCTTACAAAATAATTTGTTACAATTGCAATTCAATTGTAATAACATGGAATATGACATGTTCCTTAAATAATCACTTTTTTTTCCAATTTCAATATTTTTTTGAACAAAATGAATGTTTTTGTGCAAAATTTACTTTCAACTAAATTTTTACAACTGTTTTTTGTAATGTTTTTTATGAAAGAGGTGTTTGAAAAGTGGTTGGCATATGATGTGTGGTAATATGTCTACCCAAAAACAAATGTGTACATTAATTATGCATTTGCTACCATCAATTTACATGACAAGTGTAACCAACCACACCAAAATTGTAACCAAGATATGGCTACATCTCCCACCCATGAAAATGTTTGAAAAAACGTTTGGATCAAACTTGCTACCTATAAAAGACATGGTAGATCAAAATAATGTTCAATTTTTACTTTTTGGCTAGTTGGTTCCCAACCATTCAAAGGGTACTTGAATAGTCCAAAATTTTGAAACAAAACAAAAACCAAAATGGCTTCAAAACCATAATCAACAATTGGCTTCAATGATAGCTAAAACAAATCATAAAACTTGGACAAAACAACTTTTGGTTCTTCATTTATATTTTAGTTTTAAAAATATTTTTTCATAAAAAATTCCAATTGGGAATTGACATGTTAGTTTGAAAAAAAATTTAAGCATGTATAATTTTTGAACAATAAATTTTTAAGGGGGGCAATATTAAAAATATAGTTGTTGCTTTTAGAATAAGTCTCAAGTATGCAAATTTGTTTGTCTTTTTCTTTCGGTTTAGGCATGTAGTTTTGATAGGTCATCACTTTTATTGGTTGTACAATGCTAGAAATTTTCAGTTTTGAACTATGTGTAGGTAAGGAGAACCAGATATGGTTTGGAATTGGATCCACTTAAGAATTTTGTTTGAAAAACTAAAAACCAAAGTCTTGAAATTTGGAAAACTATGTTTGAAAATAGAGTAGATGTTCTTAAAAATAACTAGAACAAAGGGGTTTTTTAAAAAAAAGAAGTTAAAATGGGGGTTCCATACATTCTCTTGAAAAACAAGAACTAAGTAACACTAATTTAGAAGGGTATATCATACACAAACGTGAAAAATAAGTTATGTAAATAAATTGTAATGGAAATAAGTTGTGCATTAATGTGTAGTAGGAGGATTGCCATGCAAAAGGAATATCACATAATAATACACAAGAAACAAACAGTGTGGCAAATGATAATCACAAAATACAATTGAAACAAATAGTGTGTAAAACTTGTGACACCCAAACTTAATTATTACAAATGCATAGTTGGCATAATTGACTAGCACAAAGTTGAGAAACAAAAAAAATTCAATATTCGTGGGCATCATATCACAACCTTTCAAGAGAATGCCAAGATTTGGTGTTAGTAATTCCAAAGGCCATGTCCTTGAAATTTTTAGGCAATAGGGTGATAATTTCCAACAAGCATAAATCCACCTAACCAATGAAGTAATCTTGTGGCCTTGTTATAAAAAATTTCCTTGTTTTGTCCTCTTTTGGAGAATAGAAAATGAACCTTGATCGATACACATCCGTCACCACATTTAGTAAGAATAAGGTGCAGTTAATACAGTTAATTTTGACCACCATAGCATCCCTTATTTTTGGATAAGGAGTGCAGTGACTAAACATTGCTTCTTGGAATAAGTGATATTGTAATGAAATATCCTCCAATTCATAAGCAATTATGATCCTATTGTTTTGCTCTACAATGAGTATTGGGATGAAATTGTGCAAGAAAAAATGTGAAGGTTTGATATCATTTCCAAGCCACCTCCAAGGACATGGTTATAACGCAACCATTCCAATCTTGTCATGCTTGAAAGCCACACTAGATGATGATGGTTGTGAAATTCCTATATTGTAGTACTAACCTTTGAAAAGAACCCTCCTATCACCATTAAATTCATGAATGAAAAACTTGGTGATCTTGGCCTTCTATGTCCACGAGTGGCTTTCATAAGGCTTGTTGAGCTCAACAACCACCAAATCACTTGTTCAACACTCCTTCCCATGCAGCATAAAAAATGAGAATCCTTGCATTAAGGTCTGAAATAATTGTGAAATATTTGTCCCATATGTGGATCAACATCACTTTGGCCACATCAGAAAATTGACAATAGAAATAATGTTGATAAGTAGCTTAAACCTTTAATTATCAATATAATAAAAGTTGATGCAATGAACATTCCACAATCATACTACTACCTTTTCAATAATCATGAAAAAAAATTTACATGAAAAAAGTGAAATATTGTACCAAAAGTTACTCCTTTTCCCAATTTAAAGTGTTGACTAACATCATGTTAGAATAAGGTCAACTTAGGTCAAGTCAAATTAACTAGGGCAAGTTTATAACAACCAATATTCATGTCATTTGGTCACCCTAAACCCTATATGGCAACTATAATGATGTTCGATCACCGAAATCCTACAATGATTGAAATATGGCCCAAATTTAATCGCTAGATTAATGGTGCAAATTAAGCCATTGTCAATTGGATAATTAAAAGCAACGACGAAATCTTTTTCCAGGCAACAACCAAAAAACCAATTAGGTAATAACTAATTTTCTTTCATCACTAAATCAATGGTGAAAATTGAGCCATCATCAACTAGACAATTAAAATGTTTTGGGTGACAATTGAAAGTTTTCCAAATAGTGACTAAAAAATCAAGTGACCAGAAAAATTTGATCATTGGAATTAATTTAACCGGAAAAAAATGTTAATATCTAACCTAATGGATGAAACTAACACATCGAAATAAATGTTGACATGATAACTAAAGCCAAAAGGGCATGCCACATCATGTCTGACAACCCAAGAACCTTTGTTCTAAGAACATTTGCATTGGTGGTCCCATAAGACATGAGAGTATTTTAGAGATGGGAATGGTATGACATATTTAGAAATGGAAACAATCTATTTTCCAAATATGTGGTATAATGGCTTTGATTGCAGGAAACTTGAAAAAGTGATAGTTTAGGAAGATTTTTCAAACACACTTTGAAAGATAGTTAAAAGAAATTGACTAAATAAACCCACAAAATAACAAATCCATAGATTGTGTAATAGAGTAACAATTTAACAAATTATCGGTAATTATATCATGATTAATTATCAAAATAACAAATCAAGTGACTTCTTTAATTTGTTAATTTGTGAAAATATCAATTTAACGAAAACAATTTGCTTAACAAGTTACAACTTTAATTCATGATTTGCTTAATAGAGGAAATAATATTTTTCATTAACAAGATAAATGTAAATAAAAAGGATTGCAACATTGTAAATGGAGAAGAATTTGGGCCAACCCTCTCTCCCACGAATATCCCATGCTACTAATAACTTTTGAACATTCTTCATGTTGTGAGTGGTCCAACCTTACTTTTGACTATGGGGTTGAAATAACCTATTGATCCCAATAAGGACCACTTGTCCCACCTAAAACAAAATCTAATCCCAAATCAAAATGATCTAGTAGATGTGGCAAACACCACATGATGAAAATATAGTACTCCTTTGGCTTATAGTACCCAATTAGTGTATGTTCCTTGGCCACTTCTAGGTCTCAATTTCTTCACATTGTTCATTGCAACTTCTAAGTCTTTCATCTTCAGGTTCCCCTCAGCATATTTCATGACCATGTGAACATACATTTTGAAGATACATAAAGCCAAAGTGTGCATAACATCATTTGTCAAGTCCTGAGATACATCAAAACCATATAAACCATACAACCTCCAAAGATACAAATTCCCTTGAGTACCCGCTTCATGAGCAACTTCATGAGAAGGTGATGGTCTAACACTTTAAGCTCATTCCCACAAAGGCTAATAAAGGGACAAGAATTGGTGAGTAACCAGCAGGTAATTGACAATTAATCTTTGGTCCTGGCTTGTAAGAATCGAGGATCTGAATTGGGACTGATTTTCAGAATCCAAATTGGAATCAATGTTTAATTTTTTTTCCTGAAAGAACCAGACCCAAAACCAGATTTGTGGTTCTATTTGTGTGTAGAATCAGATCTGAGACAATTCCAATTTATTTTTCAGAGTTGAAACTAGAGGTTCTGGTTCTTCATAATAGTCAAGAACTGCCCAACAGTAGTTATGACTTCACTCGTTGTCATGTTACCTTCAGCAAGAGCTGTTCTTATGGAGGTTTCTCTACAATCTTCATAGATGTTAATTTGTGTGTTGAGGAAGCATGCCAATGATCAAAGATCAAAACCCATGCAATGGACAGTAAAGGGTATTTGTTTCCAGAACTATATCTAATTTAATTTGTGATGGTTTCAATTTTCAATTGTAAAGATGTTACATTAGTTTTGTCTTAGCAAGCATTCTTGTCCGTGAGGTGAGACTCGAGAGTAATTTTGCAATCATCGAGCAATTATGCCCCTGGTACAATCTATCCTGTAGAGGAGGTATAATGTTGCTGGAAGTGAATGATGCTCAATACACAAATGTGCATAAACTTGTTCAGACTCCGTTGAATGTTTCACTGTATGACTCAATGAGTTATGGATTAGTTTTGTACCCTGTCAATTAGAAATTTCTAGTCGGATGACAGAAGTGAGTTCACTATCTGTGACTTCAGCCTTGGACTCACATCATATGAAGGGTTTGGATGTGCTTCTGGAGGATCAAGGAAAATGTCCTATGACCCAAATAGAAGTTCAAAGGAGCATTTCTATAAGAGGACATGGGTGGGGGATTACAAGTAGGGGTGAGATTAAGCTTGAGGCCAAGTGAGTTGGTGTGTTGAAATTTGCCGTGGAAACTAGTGCTATGTGTGAGTTATTGGATTTGGGTGTGTGGACAGACTGACTGTGTGTGACTTGTTTGTTTTTGGAATGTGTTTTTGGAGGTATGTTTTTCCTGCTGTAAGAAATTTTGGACATCAATGCAAGTTTTGTTGAGGCTGTTTGGTTTCCATCCAAACATGACCATCTTATATTGGAATGTTATACTTCAAATTTTCACATTATGAAGTACTGAGTCTTAATGTTAAATGTTTAATCTTATATTATACTTAATGTGAAAACTAAGATGGCATCTTATACTTGGCTTCATCACATTTACATGCTCAAATATGTGTTTAGTTATATCTTGTCAACAGTACATTTTCACAGTAAGTGTAATATACTATTTCAAAATAAAATCATTACATGAAGTTATATAATCAATTACACATTTGGCAGTGGGTTGATGATTCTTGAGCCTGTAGCTCTAGTCTCAGCTGGCAACCGTTCAGCCTGTCGAATCTGTGAAATACATGACACTATACCTGCTCCCAACCACATAACCAACACCTTGTTGATTTAAAAAAAATTGTTATAACCCAAACAGAATTCCATCACTGAATTCCCCTATGTCAAGTAACTCTATAACATGTCTTACACATATTATTACAAAAGTAAAGCCATTTGAACCATTTGCTAAACCAAGCTATAGTTGGCCAATTATTGAAATTAAGCTCAAGCCTTGAGAGTCCAAAGGTCTTGATATCGCAAAAGAGGATTTAACAAACTGAATCCATTCAAGGAAAATTGGATGTTTGATCGCTTTAAATTCACCTAGTTTTTTACCTTTTAGATGGGATTTATGCATTTTATGTTAACATCAAGTAAACATGCATAAATCTGAAATTTAATGCTAGCACTATATGGAAACATATCCTATCTTAGCACTATAATATTCAACTTTATGTGCTTAGATTCAGAATTCAAATGGCAATATTTGGCATGTCCATCTTAATCACATCAAAAACTACAAAACCTCCTAAAATTAAGCATTTGGTATCTTCACATTACTTAACCATCTGATTGCATCCAAGACTACAAAACCTCCTATGATTAAGGATCTGGTGCGTTTGCCTTACTTAATCATAGGGTTTGTGATTTTGTTGGTTAAATGCTTAATGGCATGGAGCACCACAAACAAAACAAAATTCATGGAAAACTTCTATGAGACACATAGTGAGGTTTATGAACAATCTACCGCTTGTGGTTCAGTTCCAAAAGCAAAACAAGAGCACGGATTGAAGCAAAACATAAGAGACATCCAACTTTAGAGCTGTTACGAAGCTTTCTACGAGTTGGACATTATGAAGTTGGTTAATTTGGGAACAACGAAATGCATCAATAAGGTCGATATTGAAGCCAAATTTCAACCAAACTTTGCAACAAAATAAAATCAAAACCGAATTTAAGCTTTGTCAACCAAAAACAAACTTCAAGCAGAATTTTACTTGAGCAGAACATGGGTTTAGGGTTTACTAGTACTGAGTTTGAAAAATGGTACCTTTGATATATGCAGCCATTCTGCTTGTGTCCAATCCTCCCACAATATTAGGATCATGTTGTGCTTCTGCATCAAGCATATGCGAGAAGTTTTCTCGAAGATAAGCAGGATCCAGAGCATCCGCAGCATCCGCAGTTGCATTTGAATCTGCATTTGCTGTTGGCATTTCGATGCCGGTGTAGAGCCAAAAATGAGGATGCATCTCTTGCTGGCAATCCTTGAGCAAGCATTTGGTGGAAGAAGAGAAATGGGTAAGTGCACACCAGATGTGGTAGGCATGCTCGCATGACACCACCAGTGCTGCCCATGCAGGTTTGAAACCTCTGTTGCAGAATGGGCATGGTGAGACACTCAAAGCTTCAACAGAGGAAGAAGAAGAAAACATAGTTGCTCCAGCTCCTGTAGCATCACCAACACTAGCTGCAGCATTAGTGATTGACATGAAGCTGGTGTTGAATCCTCCTGCAAGTACTGGAGAAGGAGAAAGAGAAGGTCTTTGAATGGACTGGAGTTGAGACTTCAATGCTTCTTTGTGTCTCTTCCAAGCTTGATGCCATTCAGCAGCTGCAAGCCAAGTAGATTTATGAGCTTGCGTTTTTTCCTTCAGATTTTGTAGCTCTGATTTTGCTGTGCTCAGCAAACCTTGGAATGCATCCACAATACCCTTTTGGTAATCTATTTTGCACTGCAATGCTTCTGTATGTGTTCGACAATCCAGTATCTGGATTTGGACTTGTGCAGCAGCAGCTTCTTGACCATCTGCAGCAGCTTCTTGACCAGCTGCAACTGCTTCAGCAGCAGCTTCTGAGGCTACTTTTGCTGCTGCTTCTTCACTTCTGCTGCTCACTGCTGACAAAGTTTTCGGTTGTTGGGTTTCCACTTTGTCTTGATTCAGCAACTCCTTTAACTTGGATTTGGCTGTTCGTAACAAATTCTCCAGATCTTCGATCTGCTTGGAGAACAGCATCAGCTCTTGGTTTGTCTCATCTGTGATGATATTCAGCTGGGACAAAGTACGCCGTGCTTGTTTCCTTTCATCTTCCAAGATGAACAAATATTTTTTCCAGTCCTCACTAGCTTCTTCAACTAATACATATGCAGCAGCAGCAGTATTAGTATAAAGCCAGTATAATCACCTCAGGTCATACCAGGGTGGTAGGTCTGTATATTAGTGTTGATACCAGGTGCGAGCCTATATATACCAAAGCAACATTGGTTTGAACTTGCTATACTTAAGGGATCACACCCCATGACTCAGGACGGTTCTCAAAAAATCATAAAACTGGTTTTTGACCCTTAACCAGGGTTCTAAAAAGTTTAAGAATTCAGTCACCAAACCTACTTAAAACTGCCAGTTCTTTCTCAAATGTTGATTCTTTCATGAAATCCACCAGTTCTTTGTAGACTTTGAAATCCTTAGAACTGGAGGTTGTTTTAATTTGAAATTTTTTCAAAAAACCCAAAATGGAGACCATTCCTTGATTTCTATAATTTAAAAATTAAACCAGAACCAGAGGTTATCAACAAAGTCAAAGAACATTGCTCATATACACAATGTCATTTTTGTTAGAAACATAGTATTTCAAATCTGGAAAAAATTCAACTCACCTTTAGTTTGGCACAACGATGAAAAGCCCATCTTCTGGAAAATGCCAAAGAAATTAAAGCTCACTTTCCCTTGATAATACAAAATTCCAAGTACAATGACCGCTAGTTGGCCAAAATTCCCTCCCACGACCGCGCCAACTACAACATTAGTATTTGTACTTGTATTTGTTGGAGGGGGAGATGTGACAATTAAAGTTGTCAAAGATGGGTTTCCTGGTTCATACCTTGCATGCAAAAACCCACATAATTATCACACATTAAATTATTTTTATTGGAAAGTAAATTACATGAGAAAAAATTAGTATTGTGTACTAAACAAAATTCCAAACATTAATTTAACTTGCATTGCATAATAAATCAACATGCCAAATGTTTGAATTCAAAAGTAGAATCAGAAACCTACTACCCACCTCCCAAAATTTGTACCCACCAACCACTTGTTCCAACATTTGTTTAGATTCTTACTAGAAATGGTTTGGAATCAACTCAAGTAAATAATGTGATATGTACTAGATTGAATAAAAAAGTCAGAGTGTAGAATAGTACAAGAAATTTAAATTATTATTCAAAAGGAGACCCGCGGGAATCGCACCAGTGAAACAGTTATTTTGCACCTCCCTGAGTCACAAAAAAATGCAATACCATATGTTATGTGTGATCTTTCACGTTGCCAATAATATGTACATTTCAAAACAAACTCTTTTATAATTTACTCCAAGATCAAATATGGGTATTTCAAAGAAGGTATGTAAAACATGAATATAGGTCAGGCCATAATAGCATATATCAACCGCCAAGTCTTTAAAATCCAAAGACTTATGAAATAGCAAAAATGGACAAGTATAATAAAAAAAAGGCAAAGATTCTCAGGCAAACTAGAGACACAATCACGTTATATAACAATTTATACAAAATGCATGTATTTATTTAAATTGATTATCAAATGAATTTTAAATTCATTATTGTCACAACTTATTATAAGCTAAGTGCAATTATTGCCACAATATACTTACAATTCAGTCAACAGTGGTAGCGAAGTCAACCAATCAGGAAGAGAACCAGTCAAGTGATTATTCTGCAATTGCCTGCATTACAAAACACATGACAAAAAAGCACATAAAATGTATTAACCTCAATTTCATGACATAATATCAAGAAATTGTGTTTAAACTAAATGATTAAAAAGCATCAAGAACATTAAAAATTGAATTGAATTCAATAATTGAGATAGATAATCAATTCAATTCATTTAAATAAATAAATAAATAATTTCAGCAACACTCTTATTTCTAAATGGAGTTTGTGTGCTCACAATGTTCTCAAATTGGTTAAGTCTTCAAGCTCAGATGGCAATGGCCCCATCAATTCATTGTTAGAAAGTGAACTACACATCAAGTTATAAAGAAAACAAAGCATTAGGGGCATTGAAGCAAGATCCATTCACCAGTTGAAGTTTGAACACTAAAAAATAATAATTTTCAAATTCAAAATTGAGGGGAAGAGTGTAAGAGTCAATAAATAGGGAAATTCAACCCCATCCCAATTCTTGCTACTAGGAGTTCTAGGTTATAAGCCTGAGGTTAACCTTAAAAGCTTTTACCCAATTCCGCGAGTCTAATGAGATGATGCAAGCAAAAAGTTCTACACATATTACATAGAATGTTCACTATTCAACATACACATTTTAGTCACTCTTACTAATGTGTAATGGTATACTATCCAATATTTGCTGTTTATGGGTGGGGAGAGGCAAAAATGTAACACAAAACTTTGTATGTAAGAAGTTATACTGATATGACCCAAAATATAGTTCATGGCTGGATCTGCTCTACTATCTACAGAGTGCACATCACAAATTACAAAATGGTTTTTGAAGGGAATCAGCAAAGAAAGAGTTGTACTCACAGGCTGGTCAGACTAGAAAGGTTGCCAAAGCTTGGACAAACAGTCCCATTCAGATTATACCCTGAAAAATCCCTGCCATCACCCATCACCACCATAACTTCACCACGGTTCATGTGTTTCAAGCACTTTCAAAAAATTCAAGTAAATGCAGAAATTTAGTTTGAAATACTTCGACAAATTCCTGGCAGCTATGGCAACAAATTCGTCCCCCTACATACAAAAGCAAAGCATAACTGACTGTCTGATCTTTCACCCAAATATAATATTGTATGTATAAACCGTATTACACATAATAATATTCTGTACAACTGTATTACATGTGATGTTGTGTATACCTGTAAGTTAGGGTCAAGAAACTAAAACTTACACAGCTATAATGGAAGGACTTGTCGTCATGTTGACACTGTTACAAGTGAGCCAAGAATGAGGATATGGCAGGCAAGGGTCACCAGTCCACTCAGTCAGGTTCAGACATGATTTTATTTCCTCAATCGCAATAGCTGTTCACGCAGAGACACAGAAGACACAAACTCCCAATGTTAATAAGTTCATCTTCCGTTACATGATGAATTACCAGTCATATAACCCTAGCCCATAGCCTGTAGCCCTTAGTGTGATCCACATCCCTGATTATTCATCTATGACTAAAGATGATGAAATTAATAATTAATAGAGTTGGTACCCAGGTATGTTACTGAAATTTCTATTTTGTGTCATGTTTAGGGTACATTGCCATGAAAGCTGCCACCCAGACCAATAACTGACCAAACATAGCTCTTATATTGCAGTCAAAAGGATCTTGGAACTTAGGCTCTTTGTAACTTTTCAGAGCTTTGGACAGAAGCCATTCAGTGTCATTTGACAGTTAATGTGATAATCACTACTACAAGCATGACTATCATGCTTGACACATTTCCATTGTGGTTCTCACTACACTATGCCCCAGGGGTGATGGCTCACTGGTATAGCCCATTCTGAAACCTTGGGACCTCAAGAACATTCTGGGTGCAAACCCAGTGGACTATAGGTGAAACTCCTGCTGGCACTCTGCCAATGAGCTTGACCTGGGGGTGCCGTCCCGTACACAGGAAACTTGTTGCAGACTGGCACTCATTATTCTGTTGACCTGGGTATCCCACTATTTATGACCAGGTAACCTGAACTGGAACCAGTGGTTAACTGCTGATTACCCTCCTAAATGCCAGTTCTAACAGTTCTTTTCAAAAGTTCTGGGTCCAGTTCTGGACATACTAATTGGAACTAGAACTGGCAGTTCTAACCAGCCAAACTGGGTAACTGCCCACATCTGGTTAAACATAACATATCCACTATTCACATTTGAACCCCAAACATTTGGATGTCCGCCACAGAAATAAAAAATTCACCTACCCCATGCATGTCAATGCAAATGTAAACACACAAAAGGAAAACGAAGACAGTCAAAACAGTAGTAATGAAGTGGAAGACGAAATGTTACAAAGGCATCCTATGGCACAAGTCAGCTAGCCATGAAGGTGCACTAGCTGGTATGTGTGGAAGAGGTGAAGAACTGTGATTAAGCGTGGCAGCCTGCTGAAGAATCGCAATAGCTTGCACACGGTGGAAGGCTATGGACATATGTGATAATACATGTCTAACTCTTTGAAGGAGATTATATTCACCATTTGGGTCTCTTGTTTGTATTTGGTTGTACACACCTTTTAGTGTACAAAAAGACTATGTATGTATTTCTCTGTATCATTACATGTATAAATGACATGTTAGAGTACATTATAACTCCTTGAAGAAGACTACTTCAGCAGACATGGACATACTCATAGCTACTCACCCATCTTGGTTGGTTGTTCTTGTTGGTCACCACAAATAATGTACATATTTTCTCTCTAGTATACATGTACAATTACAGTTATAAGTACAAGTGCAATTACATGTACATTTACACATGCAATTGCATGTATACATGTATAAGTATATGTATAACTATTTGAAGAAGAAGATTGCAACAGCAGAGAAAATGCAGGCAGGTAGCTAGCTAGCTAGCTAGCTATGTGGGTAGGTGGGTAGGTAGGTAAGTAGGTTACTGACCGTCTCTGTCCTTTGTTCTGGTGGCAGTGGCGTCGATCCTCTCCAAGAGCTCCAGAGCATTTAGCGACGGACCCAAAGGTTGGGGATCGTCGTAAGGGATTGCAGGAAACAGAACAATGTCGAACAAATTTTCTTGCAACAGCAACTGGTCGCTAGTGCTGTTGCTAGAAGAAGACGAAGAATATTGCAGTTGCCAAGATTCTTGGCTCGTAATGAATGCCCCACCGGTGATATTATAAGGATTCTCAAAAAGAACGTCTGGATCAGCTGAAGAAGAACTAGAAGAAGAAACGGAAGAAGCAGCTGCTGGTGGTACTTTGACATAGAACTGTCGCGAGAATCGAGTCGCTGTGGAATTCAGTTCAGCAAAGAAAAGTCCCAAGTAGACTGTAGTACTAGACGTCGAAGAATTACTGCTCTCATTGCCGCCCCCCGTGACGACGTCTAGTGGAAGCGAGATTGTCAAATTGGCATCGCCAGTACTAGTACTCACCGCACTGTCCATCACAGCTGCAGGCGGTAGACCAGAGACGTTCTGTGCTACCTGAACTGTTTCATTACCCCATGTAGTCAGATTTTGCAACGCTCCAGTAGTTGCCTGCACATATGCTGAACCCCCCGGATTCCAGTAGCGATCAAACGCATCACTGGGTGCCCTGCAGCGTGCACACAAAAAATATTTGTAGCTCGATCTGTGAGAGAAGATTGCAGTTCAAATCTTGACCGAATGAACAGCATGCAGCTAGATAGATAGCTAGTTTTGATCTTCTTCTGCAAGCCTGCACATTATAACAAGAGTGCTGCAGTTGTGACCAAATCCTTGGAAAGAATTTGACAAGTTTAGTAATTCAGAAATACAGCTTGAGAGAAGCTTGCTGCAGATCAGTCGAGCTGGAACTAGACCCACATACCTGATCAGATCGGTAGATTCTCCGCCAAAGCTCAATCTATATTTGGTCTGATAGTATTGTCTTTGATCTTGCACTAGATCAGCAACGACAAATGCAGGATAAGATGGAAGAGGGTGCAAGGAGATTGAAGAAACAAATGGGTTGGAAGATTGAGAACTGGAGTCGTCTCGTACTAGACAGAGATAGATCACAAAGCTCTGGGATGCAACGCTGAAATCTCGGTATATGAAAGTATCAGCATTGTCGAAGGTGACATTGGAGACAAGAGTCTCGTATAGCGATCTGAAAATTGGGGAGTCCTAGTGTTGTTGTTGTAGCATTGATGTTCTGATCATAGGAGCCGTAGAAGAAAGTAGCTCTGATCAAATAAGTGTTGTTGGGCGTGACTGGCAAGCTGTAGCAATTCTTCTTCCGAGAATCAGGGAAGTATCTGAGAGTTGTGAATTCTGAAAACTCTGGGTAGCTCGCATGTGCATCGGGTACTTGTGCACTCACTCCTGTTGTTATGTACTTCGCATCAGGTACCCATGTTATGTTTGTGATTCCATCTACATAACTATCTGATGAACCACAGTTGATGTTGATCACTTCATCATCTGCTGCTGCAGTTCCTCCTCCTGCACAGCAACACAAAAACACAACAAAAACAACAGCGGCTCCCATGTAACTCTATTGTGTTGATCTCAACTCTCTCTCTCTGTCTCTCTCCACTCTTTCAAGCTTCAGATATTGTCCAACAGATCATTTGCGTCTTCAACGCTGCTGCAGCTTCCAATTGAACTAAGCTTAATTTCTACGTACTTTACTTACAATGGAGTTCTTATAACGAAACCCTAGACTTTGTGCAGCAGCTGAGAGCTGAAGATGATAACAGCAGCTCATGAGCTAGTGCCCAAAAAAGTTAGTCTGTGGGTCCATTCACAATTGGGGTTCAAAAAAAAAAGAAAAAAGAACTCCAAAACTATCTTTTGCAAATGATATTAATGGAACAAATTTAAATTTTTAAAAAAATTCAAAATAAAAAGATTCATATTATGGTGGTGATTTTTCATATATGTAATTGTGCATTAACATTTTAATTTACAAGCAAAATTACAGAAAATATTTTTAAAACTTCTAAAATTAATTAAACATGATTTTGCACCTGTTAGTTTCTTACACATGTGCCTTTCATCTAAAACTAAAAATTTAGAACTTAGTGAATATAAACAACTAATCAAATGATTTCTTTTTTAAATCATTTCCCTTACAGTCTTTTATTTCAAAATTTAAAAACTTTGAAATTTTCATATAATTTATAGTTTCATCAAATTGATTTAATGAATATATAACATCATTATTTTATTTATTTTTTTCGTGTATAAACTTTTTAAATCAATTGCATATTTTATTTTATTTTTTGCGTTACTTTATTAAAAAATTGTAATATGGACAAAGTACATTAGATCAGTCAAAACACATGTGCTCAATCTCTACAAGACGACAAGAAGAAGAAGAAAATTCTGCAATTGGTGAGGAAGCTTTGCTCAGATCCTCTTCCACACACACACTCTCTCTTTCTCTCTGCAGGCTCTTCTGACAGTGGAAAGCCAGTACTGGCATGCCAGGGTAGTTTTTTTAAGGAAATGTAGGATATCGCACAGGTGGCGATCATTAATGCAAATCGGGTGCACTTATGGCGACAAGAGAAAGATTGAGACAAGAAATGTGGTGCACTTAATGGCTGCAACAATGTTGATAGCATTACATAATATGCGGTACAGATAAATCGCCAATAGAAAAGAGACTGTGGCATGCCGCGATCTAGAAGGTACAAAGTTCCAACAAGTATGGAGCTCCAGACCTAGACAGTACAGTGTACGCATTCCACACTTTTTGTTCCCAATAGAGTTTTGCCGACTACCTAACTTCGACTTTGAGTGTGATAATATTTCCTCGTGTAGAGAGAGAGAGAGACATGGAGCGATAGAGAGAGAGAGCGTTGCTGTAACTGGGTCTTCCTTTTTTGACTATTGTGTATTTTTTTCTATTAATTAACCCAAGTGTGACTTGAGTGTCTGATCTGCCACTCTGATGGTGACCAACCTCCAAAGCAACAGGACTCCACTTTAGTGGCTTTGCTATGATCAGATGACGATGGACACCATCCCATACTCTGTGTAATAATAACGCCATGCTCCCAGTAGACTCCAAGAGCATTTCTTGCAATGCCCCATGTGTATTAGTATTCATCACATCCAACAAATTTGTTTTAATTATTCTCTCACTTTCCCACCTATTTTATTTCTGAATTGTTCAGAATTCGATGAAAGAATAACATGGTTCCTTCTCTTCTTGTTGTCACATTGGTGTTTGTGCTATATTTGAAAAGGTCGATTAAATCAATGAAAGATGTTTGTGCATTTTAAAAGGTTTATGACAAGTGATTAATTCTTTTTAGAAGGAGTCCTCTCATGTGCGCCCCATTGACACTGTTCATTGAATAATTTTTCGATCACTTGTCTTTGTCAATGTCTAATTTTCGATAAAGCCGGAGAATATAGTCAGATTATTATACCTCTTTAGCCTATGACACTAACTATTCCTTTAAAGGACATCGTTGTAAGTCTATGTCAATTGCACCCCCTTCTTTTAGACCTTGTTTCTTCACCAATTTTTGATTATCAGCTTGAACACATCTTTGTCTTGGATAAAACTTTGTTTATACAGGCTTTAACCATTGCTTTTCACTTATCTTTAGGTGGGCTATCCAAGATGGTTTATGAACATCTTTTGGGATGATTCATACTGAATGACCCATCTTCAAAGTTTTTGAAATTATTCTAAGTTCTTGGTGCTATTGCTCTTGGTGATATCCTTAGGTCGGTGGCCCTAATGCTAGGAGCTAGCAAATTGTTAGCTATGGTGTCGCAACCCTACTTGGAGGGAAGTGTGAAGATGAAATTCACACTCCCAAAATTGGGACTTGGGAGTCCTCCGGGACTCCCGATACTTTAGAGTTTGATTGCAGGGGTCAAAACATCTCGCATTAGGGCATTCATTATATCATTAGAAAGCTAGCAAAGTGTAGATGTCGAAAATGGCCTCACATAGGCCATTTGGACATTTATAACATAAGTTATGACAAAAAGAAGGGCTGAGAGTCAAACTACCATCCCGACCATTAAAAGTCGGGAATCAACCCAACCCTAGTGTGTGTAGGTGGAATGCAACACACCATTGGAAAGCTCTCGAGGAAAGCTACAAGTTTGCTTTAGACCTCATTTCAATCAGAGGTCTGAACAAAGAATTATGACCTTGCAAAGTTTTGGGAGTCCAAACCGGGACAGTTTCGAGACTCCTCCTTGGGAGTCCCGGGACAAAAAGCCATTTGGATGTGGGTGCCGCGGAGAGGCATAGATTATACTATATGGGGGAAGGTGGTGGCTTCCCCCGAGTCCAGGCCATGATGAATCTTGTGAATCCAGAATTGCTCATGGTTCGTCCTAACACCAAATGTCGCAACCCCAATTTGGCCAAGTGTGGGGGTGAAGCCCAACACTTGGAAAAGTTGGGGGTTTGGAGTCCTCCGGGACTCCCGAATGTTCAGAGCTCGACAGCAAGGTCCAAAACACCTCGCATTGGGGTGTTCTTGGTGTCATTGGAAAGGTCTTGAAACGTAGATATCGAAAATGGCCTTGCATT